>QWCE01002632.1_pt1 | contig 49508 bp, 51 predicted proteins | sample 1972531 | NCBI WGS metagenome assembly QWCE01 (sample SAMN09866716, study PRJNA288562) | Human gut metagenome isolate term4_stool, whole genome shotgun sequencing... | reverse complement strand
TCATTAGTTTTCTTAATCATATCCATGGTCCTCAGTAAAAGAGCCTCGTCATAGATGACCTTTTTCCCGATAAAGTTTCTGTAGTAAAGCTCCAAAACCTTATGCATGTAGGTCCCGATGTTTCTCGCCTTCATATCGACCTCGGCGGGCTCTATGCCATAGATATAGCCAAGTAGCGCCGCATATGGACAAGTCTTGAAAGTCTCTAAGAACGATACAGTTAATTTATTTTTCACAAAATCATCCACCACGCTCATGGCTGAGTAGCTCTCTAGCTTGCCGTTATACTTCGAGATGACGCCCTCTGCCCTTAGCTTATTGATTTCGTCGTAGTTAATGAACTTCGCTGGGCCAATATTTTTGTAAGCGCTAATAAATTTCTTTTGTTCATCGCTCGTAGCAAGTGAGGCGCTCTTCTCTATAGCGCCAAGGCTCTTCACGCTTATCCACTCGTCAATATTAAACTCATTAAAGAAGGATGAGGCGCCTTGATCCGCGTCCGAACTTGTTCTTGCCGAGTAAGTCATAGTGATTTTTTCATCAGCTGCCTTAAAAAGTTTTTTCATGAGGTTCTTCGATAGCCTCGACATTTTTTCTTTCTTGTCAAAGCCAGTCTCTGCGTAAATATTGTCAAGCAAAAAGTTTTCACTCATGCTCTTAGGAAAGCTATCCATGTTCATGCCAATTATGTAGATTAATTTATAGTGCCTTAGCGTATCAAAGTCAGCTGAGTATATGGATACACCTAAAGGTACTCTATCCTTTTCTCTGTAAACTTCGTATTTGAAGGCTAATTTGAGTAGCTCAATCCATTTATCTTTGCTAATGGTCTTGCCATATACATCTTCGATAGCGCCAATTATTTTTTTAAACTTATCTAAGAGCATTTCATCAGCTGTGTAAGTATTAATACGTTCAAAAATCGATTCGCCCGTCATATGGTATTCGCTCGGCATATGGCTTTCGCCCGACATATGTCTTTCGCCCGGCATAGCGCTTTCGCTCGGCATATAGCATTCGCTCGGCATATCATTAGTGCCCGGCATAGCGCTTTCGCTCGCAGCTATATCTTGAAATAATTTATCTTTCCAAACTATGTCCCTTAAGTGAAATACACTGTTCTTGTTCACGGGTATCTCATAGGCGCCTAGCATATCCATTAAAGCCCTCTCCTCCGATTTATCCATAATGTAGATAAGAGCATCGCCATAAGCGTAGCCATCCTTCAATACCTTTTTCTTAATATCAGTTAAGGCATAGTCAAGCTCGGCCTCTATTGAGTCCGCTCGCAGAAAATTTATTCCAGCTGTATTGGTAATCTCTTCACTAAATAATTTTTTAGCTATCTCTTCAAAATGACTTGGATCATCATCTGAAGCATGATATTCATTAGCATTTTCTTTTAAGTAAGCCATTAGCTCATCTGAAGCAAAGTCCTCTTCGATAAAAATTTTAGTATTTTTATCAAATTTTTTCGCCATATCAATCAAGTGCATTAGCTTTTTACTCATCTCGTTAAAGCCGATAAAGTATATTGCGTCCGCTTCTTTTATCTTTAAGTCATCAAGCTCAGACCCATCATTCATGCCAAGGTAGCCGCCCTTCTTAAGAAGCGCTTCGTAGTCAGCGTAAATCTTCTTGTACTCGCCGCCGCTCTTGAGTAAATCAATCTCATTAGCGCTCGCGTCCTTAATCGCTTCGAAAATCAAATCCATATACGATGGATAGTTTAGAAATGGCATCTCGCCTTTGTTCATCTCAATCACTTGCTTAATGATAAGGCGCATACTAAGATCAGATAGAAATTTGTAATTGCCCTTTGCTTCTCTTAGATAAAAGTCATCTATACTCAAAACACTTGTGTTTACAAGCGCGCCAAGCCTCTTTAGTCCCTCTTGTACGATGAAGTCTTTGTACTCAGTATTTTTAGTGATGATTATGGTTTTGCCGCCCTCATCCATTGCTATCGCGCTAAATAAGTTCCTCGCATCTTTACTCGTTTCATATACAGTAATCATTTGAACAAAACCTCCTTAACCTTATCATAAGTGCTCCAGCTATTAGCATAGAAGTCTTTATTCGATAAATAGCTAAAGAAACCATCTAGCTTTGGAAAAGCGATTTTGTATGAGTACAAAAGCTGATTGTTAATTATATGCGCGAGCCTTGCATTAGTGGCCGCATCGCCATACTTCCTGTCACCTACAATCGGGTGCTTAAGCGTTTTTAGATGGAAACGTATTTGATGAGTCTTGCCAGTTAATAAAAGCACCTCGAGCTCAGTAAAAATATTTTTCATCTCCATGGTCTTAAAGTGCGTGATCATCTCAGCGCCATCATCAGAGAGCTTCATCATATTCTTCTTCTCGTTCTTTTCGTAGCCCACTTCAAATGTTTCGTCTACATCAAAATTACCTTTGACTATGGTTTTGTAATACTTATTAATCTTTCTATCTTTGATAAGCTTAGTCATCTCTTTAAGTGCTTCGTAGTTTTTGCAGCCAATCAAAAGACCTTTAGTGTTCCTGTCAAGCCTATTGGCAAGGGCGGGCCTAAAAGTATTTTCATTACGAGGAGAGAATTCTTTTTTGTCGATTAGATACTTTATAAAGCTATCGACAACATTCTTCTCAAAGCCATCCTTAGTCGCGTGACTTAATACACCATCATCTTTATCGATAATGGCGATGTTTTCATCCTCATAAACTATATTCAAGTCAATGATGTTTGGGTTGAACTTCTTTGGTGCCTCGGTAAATTTCTCGAATGTCTCGTCCGAGAAAAATACTTTTATCACGTCACCAGTCATGACTCTCTCGTCACCACTCGCCTTTTTGCCGTTCAAAACTATATTTTTCTTTCTAAGCATCTTCATGAGGAAGGACTTCGTCGCGTTTGGAAAAAATTTCACAAGGAAGCGATCTAGTCTTTGATCATTATCATTTTCATTAATTTTTATCTCTTTCATCATTTTCACCTTTTATTTTGCTATAATATATGATATAATTATAATACAAAGTATAAAAAAAAGAAAGTTTCAAAATAAGAGGTGTAATAATGAATTTTTGGGAAAAATTTAAAGACTTTTTGTATAACTCGATTGATTACATAATTATGCTCATAGTAATCATAGCTGTTGTATGTATAATCAGCTGGAGACTTGACATCTTGTTCGTGAACAACGGTGCTAACTCTACTCTAACAAAGAACATTGAGAATAACAATGACGACAAAAAGGTCGTTGAAAATATAGACGGTGATCAAAACACTGACGGCAATAATGAAGATACTGGCGACAAGCTTCCTGAAACTGCAGGAAACACTGAAACAGGTGACGAAGAAGCACCTGTAGATACAGCAGGAGATGCCAATACGAATGAAGAAACGCCTACAGAGACAGCAGGCGATGCAAACGAAGAAAAACCAGCTGAAGAAAACACATCCGAGGAAAAACCTCAAGAAGAAAAACCAGCTGAAACAGGTGGAACTATCGAAGTTAATATACCTGCTAAGTCACTACCAGGCGAGATAGGTAAGATACTTGAGCAACAAGGCGTTGTATCGAGTGCAACAGACTTCGTTAACAAGTGCGTTGAGCTAAAGCTTGACACAAAACTTAAATCAGGTAAGTTCACTTTTAATAAGGGAGCAAGCCTTGACGATGTCGTTAAGATTATCGCACAAGTTAAGAAATAAGATAAAAGCCAGAGTTTAGTCTCTGGCTTTCTTAGTGTATTACTTTTTGAGTGACTCTCGTATCTTTTGCCGAGTCATCTTTTTTATATCCATGCTAATGGCATCGCTTGATAAAAACTCATCTACTTTAGCTTTGTCAGTGAAGTATAGCTCACAAAGTAGCCACGCCGCCGCCATATTGACATAGTAAGCATCTGTGTTTATTGTCTTAAGCACAGTAAGAATTTTATCAATATGCTCGTCGTCATTAAATTTTCTATTTAAAATAACTAGGCCGAGGCGAATTGTGTATTCATCTTCACTTAATAGATAGCTTTGTGCCTTTTGAAAGGCCTCTTCGCGTTGCGCCTTTTTTATAATTATCTCACCCGCGACTAGGTCAGTCACTTCCCAGCTATCGATGTATGGCAAAAACTCATCGAGCGCTTCCATTGCTTTGTCAAAGCTCTCACTCATCTTAAAGAGGCATAGCGCGTATAAAAGTTTTTCTTCTCTATAATAAAATTTCGCTTCATTAAATATATCAAGATTTGCTTCTTTTCTTATTTCACGAGCTAAGCGTCTTAAGTCGCCCATACGCACTCCGATGATAGTATCTTTCTCGATAGTCGGAACGAGTTTAGCTATAAAGTCCTTGTACTTTTCATCTGCATTTGCATTTAGCTCAAAAAGAACATCTTTATAAGTAATCATCTTACGCCTTCGCCTTGCAAGTTAAGTCTTTCACGCAAATTTTAAAAACGCGTGTCCTAGGTATAGCGGCCCTTGCATAAACAAATTTTTCGCTCGGTATATGATACTTTTTCACTAAAACTTCAAGCGCCGCCTCTTTCTCATCATAATCATGAAGCTCATACACCTCGCCCCTACCTATGATGGACTCGTAATTCATAGTGCAGTAGCCACCCTCCTTATCCATGATAAGCTTGTGATTTGCACTCATTTGGAAGCTCACAGCCGCCCCGTCCTTAAGATAGTCATACTTCTTTCCTTCAGTCGCGCCGTGAATGTATAAAGTGATCTCGCCAGCATTTTCACTGACGCCAAAGTTCACAGCCAAGATGTATGGAGCTACCTCATCGTTAAACGCAAGAACCATATCATCACAGTCCTTCATTATCCTAAGTATTTCATTTATATCATTTACTTCTCTATCTTTTCTTCTCATATATCCTCCTTAAGCTATATCAATGTCTAGGACAGCCTCAGCGCCCGATGGCACCTCTTTAATAATTTTGCCATCACAAAAATGGCATGCACCGCCCTTAGATATGTACGGCTCGTCAAAGTCGTAGCAAACCGAGTTCACATACAAGACAGGTGCCTTCAGTTTAGCCGCTTGTTTTGCGTACTCAAACTTTTCTTCTTCGTTCCAAACGCGCGGCTCGAAGTCCGTGTAAACTGGCCAAAGCACTAGATCCTTCTCAATCGCTCCCGCCTCTTCTATGAGCTCTTCATGCCAAAAGTCACCGCATATACCGACAAGAACTCTTTTGCCTTCAAAGTCAAAAGTGTGAAAGCCATCGCCTTCTTTGTAATGAGCGTCCGCTATTGGCTCCTTCCAGCCATCAGACACGCGTCTAAAGACATCAATTACTTCGCCAGCCTTGTCAATGGTGATCTGCGATGAATAAAGAGCTTCATCCGATTTTTCAATCATGCCAAAGCTCACGGCAATAGAATTTTCCCTCGCAGCAAGTTTTATTTCCTTAATATTATCATCGTCTAAATCTATGCCGATGGCCTTGTCATTTTCATAGTCCCAAGACAGAGCCTCAAAACCATGTAGGAACGACTCGCCAAAGACAAGTAAGTCCGCCTTGTGAGCGTATTCACGCATTGCTTTTATAATTATGAGTTTGTTATGTTCAAGGTCTTTAGTTTTAAACGCTAAAGACATTAGACTAATCTTCATACTATGACCCCCTTTTATTAATTATATCATAAATGGCATAAAAAATTCGTGAGACTTGCCCACGAATCTTTTTTACATTAAATTCCTACGAATATATTAACTATAGCATCAATCTTAGCAAGTACTTCGCTCTTTTTCTTCTCTCTTAGTCCGCCGCGTCTTGATGTTGGAGGAAGTATACTGTCAAGCTCATCACCTGCGTAATCAACATATCCCTTTGCGATGGACTTTTCTATAAAACGTTTTGCATCATTATTTAGTCTCTCTTCACTAATTAGTTCATCAACGTTCTTTGCCTTTTCTTTTCTAGCAAATTCATAGAAGCTTTCGACTATATCATCATTAGTCTTTAGCTCAGAAAGCCTAGTCGAATTGATATAACTCATGATAAGTTCTTCCTTAGCTCTAGTTCCAAGACTTGATCTAATAGCTCTTTTAACCTCAGCTTTAATGACTTCTATATCATTGTGCTCTTTGTACTTTTCAAGTATAAGCTTAAGAATGTAATCGAGATTGATCTCATCAGTCTTAAGTAAATCGATTTGAAACTCTACATCAGAGAAATCAATATCAGTTTTTTGTGCATCATCATAATTTCTTCTCTTAGTAATATTCTCTCTAATATCAACATAGACGCTCTTCATGTCCTGCATAAGTCTTTCGGAGATAATCTTGTCAACATTTTGAAACTCATCGAAGTTTCTCAAGATGTTCTCAGACTTAAGCAGCTCTCCAAACAATTGAACAAATTCTTTTTTATCTGCGTCAAGCTCTATCTCAGTTGGTTCAGGGAATTTTTGAACAAGCTCATTAGATATTTCGATGTAGCCTTTAATCACCTTACCACTATCTTTATCTTTAAATCCATTCATATAGTCCTCAAAACTATTTTCTAAGATAATGTTTACGCTGTTCTCATCGCCAAAAGTTTTGATGGCGTCCTCAGTCGCTTTCTCTAAATCCCTAAAGCAAACGATATTACCAAAAGCTTTTACCTTATTTAATATACGGTTAGTCCTTGAAAATGCTTGAATAAGTCCGTGATACCTAAGATTTTTATCAACAAAAAGTGTATTAAGTGTAGGCGCGTCAAAACCTGTTAAGAACATGCCGACAACGATAAGTAAATCGACCTCTTTCTCCTTAACCCTTCTTGATAAGTCTTTATAATAGTTTTGGAACTCGCCCGCTTCAGTTGAGTAATTAGTTCCGAAGCTTTTGTTATAGTCAGCAATTATCCTGCCCAAAAACTCTTTTGTACTCGAGTTCATTGCACTTGGATTGAAATTTTCATCAGCTATTTCCCCGATGGATGCTTGTTCTTCATTAGCTTGAAAGCTAAATATACTAGCGACCTTTAATTTTTTATCCTCAGGCAAATCCATTTGCTGCTTTTCAAACTCTTCGTAATATAATTTCGCTGCTTCAACGCTTTGTACCGCAAACATCGCATTAAAACCATTGAGTCTTTTCTCTTTTCTTTCGTAACAAACGTTTCTATGAGTTTTAGTGTCATATATATTCAAAATGTACTTAGTGATTTCTGATATTCTCTCAGGATGAAGAAGCATTTTATTTTCATACTTCTTAAGCTCTTTCTCATCACTTTCTTTTTCGGCCTCTTTGAACTTGCTCTTGATATTGTTGTAGTCAACCTTAAATTTTAGAACTTTTCCATCACGAATCGCGTCAGTAATTACATACGAGTGTAGCTGAGCTCCAAATATAGACGATGTTGTCTCACCACTTAATGAATTTTCAGCAAATATCGGTGTGCCAGTAAAGCCAAATTGGTAGTACTTTTTAAAGCTCCTACGAATATTCTTTTGAGCATCGCCAAATTGTGAGCGGTGGCACTCATCATATATAAGTACACACTCTTTGTCATAAATCTCATGTTCAGGATATTTTTTAACAAATTCATTAAGCTTTTGAATGGTAGTAACTACTATCCTGTTATCATCCTTCTCGATGGACTTCTTTAGCTCTTTAGTATCTTTGCTGCCATTGACAGAGTCCTCTTGAAATTTTTTATATTCATTCATAGTTTGGTAGTCCAAATCTTTTCTGTCAACGACAAAGAAAACCTTATCGATGAAGTCCAAATCAGTCGCAAGTCTAGCCGTTTTAAATGAAGTTAGCGTCTTACCTGAGCCAGTTGTGTGCCAGATAAAGCCACCAGCCGCAGCTGAGCCATAGCTTTTACTTTCGTGAGATGACTTAATCTTCCAAAGAATCCTTTCAGTCGCCGCGATTTGATATGGCCTCATAATCATAAGAGTATTTTGCGAGTTAAATACACAGTACTTAGTTAAGACCTCTAAGATAACTCTCTTCTCGAAGAAAGTCTTAGTGAAGTCAACTAGGTCGTGTATAGCCTTGTTCTTGGCGTCAGCCCACTCACAAGTGAACTCGTAATTATTTTTGTTTCTCTCAAGAGTATTTGCAAAATATCGAGTATAAGTACCATTAGATATGACAAAAATTTGTACAAACTTATATAAAGAGCTGTCAGCGTTAAAACTCTCTTTAGAATATCTGTGAATCTCATCAAAAGCTTCATGCATACTTACACCGCGCTTCTTAAGCTCAATATGAACTAGAGGTAAACCATTGACTAGTATAGTAACGTCATACCTATTTTCCTTTTTGCCTTCTTGAGCAAATTGATTCATCACTTGCATATAATTATTATGAATATTTTTCTTGTCAATGATTTTAATGTTTTTCAAATCACCGTTATCAAATTTAAAGTCGTAGATGTAGTTCTCTTGAATTTTTCTAGTTTTTTCGACAATACCGTCATTAGGCGCGTCAAGATACTCAATGAGAAAGCGTCTCCACTCGTCATCAGTAAATGAAACCTTATTAAGTTTTTCAATCTTATCCCTTAAATTCTTGTAAAGGTCTTCATTTGAGCTCGCCTTAAACCTTTCGTAGCCTTGAGAAATTAAATTTTCAATCAGTTCCCTCTCAAGATCTGCCTCGCTTTGGTATGCCTTGTCATGAGCCGAACTTTCTTTTTCATACTTAGCTAGTATGATGCCGCCCGTCATCTCGGCAATAGCAGACGAGCCATAGTTTTTTAATTCTTCGCTCATAAAATCACCTCATTTATTTTTCAAATGTCAATAGTTTTTCCCTGTAGTACTCATATTGTTTTTCGCGTAATTCAATCTCGTGCCTTAAGCCATCAGTAGTTGATTGGCTTAGCACCTCAAACTTATCAAGAATGGATACGATATATTCTTGAATTGGCTTTGGTGGGATTGAAATTTTAAACTTTCTAATATTTTCCATAGTTAAATTTTTCATTGATGATGCTTCTAGCCATTTGTTTATTTGTTTATGCTTAAATGAATTAGTTTGAAATAAATAAATCAAATATTTTGAAATAATATCATTTTCTGTTATCCTTATCATAGCTACATTTGGTGCTAAATAATATTTATCGTTTAGATCAACTAAACCCACTTCGCCAATAGTGCCCACGTAAGTAAACAGAATATCATCTTTCATTAATTTACTTCTAGTAAGTTTAGATAAATCGCTACCATCAATGTATTTTACATCATTTAAAACAATTTTTCCTTTTTTTACATTTAAACCTCTTAGTGCAATTATGTTTCCGTCTTCTTTATAATTCACATATTGAGTAAATTCATAACCAGCAAGTTTAGTCACTTTAGCAATTTCTCCAAGAGATCTTTCTTCTGATTCAAAAACTTTTACTTCGACTAAAGCTCCTGCTTGAGTCAATAGACTGATATAGTCTTTACTTAATAGGTGGTACCCCCCCCCCACTAGTACATTCAGTGTTGAATGTTAATAGCTTTTCGCGGAAATATTCATATTGCTTTTCCCTTTCTTCAATCTCATCAGGAAGTAGTCCACTTACATATTGAGTTAGCGCTTGAAATTTATCAAGAATTTCAACAATTTTCTCTTGTATATATATATTTGGTAAAGGTACTTTAATGTTTTTAATCATATCACTTGTTAATGATGGTATCCCTGTTTGCACATAATTAAATTTATACTGCTGTAGAAAATAATATAGATAACTTAAATTTAAATTTTCTTTTTTTGGTATTAAGCATAACAATCTAACTATAGGATAATATGGTTCTTTTTTTATGCTCACATAGCCAATAGTTCCTCTTGCTGATACAGTAACACTATCTTGAAAAACTTTTGCTTCACTAGTATAACCATACAATGAATTTTCATCTGTACCATTACTAAAAATAGGAACATTATATTTTTCAGTTTTCACTTTTGAAAAATTGCTTTTTGGAACATCTCCTCCAACTACTATATCGGCCAAATCTTTTAATTTTTCATAACTTAATTTTTTAAGATCTTTAGATGTTTTTACTTCATTACATAATTTGTTTAAATACTCTTCACTTAGAAGCAAGTCTCTATAGTACTCATATTGTCTATTTCTTGACTGTAATTCTGACTGTAATTCTGACTGTAATTCTGTAACATAATTTGTGAATTTGTCAAGTGTTTTTACAATTTTTTCTTGAGTTTTTAATAAAGGAATTGGTATGTTTATATCAAGTACTTTCTTCATATCAGGATGCTTAATACCAGAACCTCTATATAATTTTGCTATATAGTTAATTTTATTAAGTAGATAATAATATAAAAATTTTGTGTTTAAAATATTTGTATCTAATGATTTTGCGATTCTGTTATCACCTGTAATAAATTTTCCATTATAGTACTGTACAATTGGATTTCCTCCCCATGGTATACATACTATCTCTCCAAAACTTATATTTTGCTTAACATTAATTTCATTGGCATAAAGATTAGAACTATTTGTCGTTAAAATTTTCACATTACCTGTTTCAGACGCTAAATCTTTTAACTCACCAGCTAAATAATAATGATATTTATCAACTTTTTCTTGTTTATATTTTTCTACGCCATTGAATTTTTTATCCCAGCTAGTTACTTCCCATAGCTTTTTCCATTCAACTTTTTCATTTTTTAGCATTTCATCTATTTTACTCATAGCTTGGCTCCTTCAAAACCGAATCAACTTTAGCAGTTGTTCGGAAATCCCGAACAAGTAAATATATAAACCCTACTGACTTGTGTTGAGTGGTTGTCAACTTATAGTTGATTACCACTTTTTCATCTATTTTACTCATCTTCAAGCTCCTTAACTATCGCATCTATCGAAGCTCTTAGCTCATCTATCTTTTTAACGGTCTCTTCTATCTCTTTATTTAGTACTTTTATATCAATTTTCTCTCTCGTATCTTCTTTTTCAACGTAAGTCGAAACTGAAAGGTTATAGTCGTTCTCTTCCACTTCCTTAACATCGACGTATCTAGAGAAATGTTTTACTTCTTTTCTATCGACAAACTCGTTTAAAATATTGTCAATATTTTTATCTTCTAATATATTGTTATTCGTTTCTTTTTTTAATTCTTTTGAAGCATCTATAAATAATATTTTGTTCTCCGTCTTATTCTTCGCCATAACTAAAACACAAGTGGCGATGGATGTGCCAAAGAATAGATTTTCTGGCAGCTGTATAACACAGTCGATGAAGTTATTGTCAACTAAATACTTACGGATTGTTTTTTCGGCTCCTTTACGATAAAAAATGCCTGGGAAGCAGACTATGGCTGCTCTGCCCTTGCTTGAAAGGTAGCTAAGTGCGTGCATGATGAAGGCATAGTCAGCGTATGACTTAGGAGCGAGCTTGCCTGCTGGTGCAAAACGCACGTCATTAATCAGCGTCGGATCCTTGTCACCAATCCACTTGATTGAGTATGGCGGATTTGAAACTATGGCATCGAATGGTTTTTCATCATTATGAAGCGGATTTAATAAAGTGTCTCCTCTTTTGATAGAAAAGTTATTGTAATTAACATTGTGCAAAAACATATTCATACGGCAAAGGTTAAAGTTTGTCATGTTTATCTCTTGACCAAAGAAGCCTTCGTCTATGATATGTGCATCAAACTGCTTTTTCATTTGTAAAAGTAGACTCCCACTGCCGCACGTAGGATCATACACCTTGTTAATGGCTGTCTTGCCTTGCATAACAAGTCTTGCAAGTAATTTTGAAACTGTTTGTGGCGTGAAAAATTCTCCGCCTGACTTTCCTGCGTTACTTGCGTAGTTCGAGATTAAATAAAGGTAGGCATCACCAAAGGCGTCTATATCGTTATCTTCAAAGCGACCAAAGTTTATGCTGGCTATACCATTTAAAATATCTCTAAGCCTTTTATTCTTTTCGGCAACAGTTGCGCCAAGTTTATTGCTCGTAGTGTCAACGTCTTCAAAAAGTCCTTTTATGTCATCTTCAGACCTAAAACCAATGGCACTTGCTTCTATGGCTTTAAAAATATTAGCAAGGTCTGTGTTAAGGTCTTCATTAGTGCCCGCATCTTTAACGACATTTTCAAATAATTGACTTGGCAGTATGAAAAAGCCTTTGTCTTCAACTGTATTTGGTCTAAAATACTTTTCCGCCTCTTCGTCACTTATCTGAGCGTAGTCAAAGTCTGGGTCGCCTGCTTCGTGCTCTGCCACGTTAAAAAATTCTGTGATATTCTCTGATATAAAGCGATAAAAAAGTATGCCTAGTATGTATTGTTTAAAGTCCCAGCCATCGACAGCACCGCGCACATCGTCTGCGATGGACCAGATCTTCCTATATAGTTCAGCTCTTTGAGCCGTCTCGTTATTCTCTCTAATCTCTGCCATAATACTCTCCTTAAAATTGTTATATACATTAATTATATCACATATAGAAAATTTTTACATCAAAAAACGAACCTTAGAATATTTCCTTGGTTCGTTTAATTGAGAACATTATCTCCTTATTTTCTTTTGTATCTTCTATACTCAAATTTCATATCTTGATAAGCATATTCTTCGCTCGTTTGAACTAGCTCAAATGCCTCATCTTCATCCAAGTTCCTCATAACTGTGTCATAAGGCTCGAAGTCTTTCTTTATAAAGGTAATCTCTGCCTCGTCCACCTCATCTATAAGCTGGTCTATAAGGCTCGCGCCGCCAACTAAGAAAATTTTCTTATCTGAAAATTTTTCTTCTATCATCTCTCTTAAATCGTCAAGGCTGTGGGCAATGTGAGCTCCCTCCATCTCCTTAAGTGAGCGTGATACGATGATCGTTTCTCTGCCAGGAAGTGCGCCTGTCGCGTCAAAGGTTTTTCGTCCCATGACTAAGACGCCGCCCATGGTCATCTCTTTAAAGTGTTTGAGGTCCGCGGGTATCCTTGTTAGCATATCACCTTTGTAGCCAATCGCCCATTTGGCGTCGACTGCCATTACGAGTATCATTAAAATGTTTGTTTTGCTGTGATTAAAGCTAGTTTGTAAACGTCGTCTGAGTTGCATCCTCTTGATAAATCGTTAACTGGGCTATTAAGTCCTTGAAGTATAGGTCCTATAGCGTCGTAGCCGCCAAGTCTTTGTGCGATTTTGTATCCGATGTTACCTGCTTCTAGTGATGGTATAGCTGTTTCTGCGATGTCATTTGAGTCAGGTGCGATGTTGATGGCGCAGTCAGCGAAGATATATCTTTCGTCGCCCTTAACCATAACGAAAACGCCAGAAGTCTTCTTGTAGCCTTCCTTCATCTTAATGATTTGAAGTGCTGGTCTAACTGTATCGCTTGTTGCGTGTGCAGCTCCTGATACAAGTCCATCTGCCTTATTCATATATACTAAGATAGTTCCGAAGTAGTTAACGTCCTTAAGAAGTAGCGCCTTAGCGTCTTCTAGAGTGATCTTGCCCTTTCTTCTTTCAAAAAACTTTTGAGCCATCTCATCTATGTCCTTAGCTTCAGCTGGGTCGATGAAATTGATATTAGCTAGGTCCTTGCCTATAGCTTTAGCAGTTTCCTCTACCTCACTTCTCTTGCCTAGAACTATCGGTTCTAAAATATTTTCTTCTTTTAATCTGAAAGCAGCCTTTAAAACTCTTTCATCTTCACCTTCTGGAAAAACAATTGATGGATGTTTTTCTTTTACTTCAACTTTTAATTCTTCAAATAAATCCATAATAACCTCCTATTTCTATTTATTAATAAATTTATCTTTGCTTAAAGCAATCACAACGCCGCCAATAATGACGAAGATGGGATTGACATCTAAAAACACAACTATTAAAAAAGCTAATATGCTTATTGCGTACTCGAATTTGTTTAGGTGGGCCTTCTCTACTAAGCCTACAAGCGCTGCAAATACTAGTGCACACACAACTGGTCTAACGCCTTTGAAGGCTGCTTGCACATATGGACTATCTTGCACGCCCATAAAGAAGTGCGATATGACTAGTATGATCATAAAGCTTGGCAGTACCGCGCCAAAAAAGGCAGCGACCGCACCCCAAAAGCCATATATCCTGTAGCCAACTAGTATCGAGATGTTTGCTGCGATAGGCCCTGGTGCTGTTTGCGCAAGGCTTATCGAGTCTATGTACTCTTCGTCTGACATCAGTTTTTTCTTTGTAACTATCTCACGCTCAATTATTGGTAGCATGGGAAAGCCGCCTCCCAATGTGAAGGCACCTATTTTAAAGAATGTAAAAAATAAATCAAGTATCTTCATATCATCACCTGTAAAGCACTATGCCGACTAAAAAGCCCACAGCCATAAGAAGTATGGGGTTAAGCTTTTTGACTCTAACTAAGACAAAGGCAACGATGGCTATGATTATAGACTTGTAGTCGATGATGGCGCCCTTGCCAATGGTAACGACTGCCGCTAAGACAAGTGCTAAGACGACTGGTCTTATGCCTCTAATCGATACTTTGATTGCATTTGAGTCTCTAAACTTGTTTATTGTCAAAAATATTATGCTCATGATGATAAAGCTCGGTAGTGTCACTCCAAGTGTTGCGACAACGCTGCCCCAAAAGCCTGCTAGCTTGTTACCGATGAAGGTAGCCGAGTTAACCGCGAAGGGCCCGGGCGTTGTTTGTGCTATGGCAACTATGTCGATAAAGTCAGAGTAGCTTATCCAATGAAGTCCATTGATGATCTCCTTTTCAAAAAGTGGCATCATAGCATAGCCCCCGCCGAAGCTAAAGAGGCCTATCTTGAAAAACACTAAAAATATTTCGACTAATAAATTCATATACTCACCAAAGATTATTATAACACAAAGAAAAATATTTTTCTAGACTAGCAATGTAAATTTTAAGTAATATATTCATGCTCTTTGTGATATAATTTATATAAGGGGTGATGGCATGAGCTTAAAAGCTATTGATATGAAGGAGTTAAAATTTAATCCGATGACGCTGATTGGCAAAGAATGGATGCTTGTTAGCGCTGGCAATGAGAAGTCGTTTAACACGATGACTGCGCAATGGGGCCACTTGGGCGCTATATGGAACGGCGATATGCCTACGTCGGTCATCTACTTAAGACCGCAAAGGTATACGAGGACCTTTGTTGACAAGAATGATTACTACACATTAAGTTTTTTTGATGAAGCGTACAAAAAGGACTTAATGTACCTTGGCACTCACAGCGGCCGCGATGAAGATAAGCTTGCAAAGACATCTTTGACGCCTGTCTTTGGTGACGAGAGCGTTTACTTTAAAGAAGCGAAGATGGTTTTTGTCTGCAGAAAAGTTTATAAAGGCGTTTTACACGAGGAAGGCTTTATCGATCAAGACATACTTAAGAAAAATTATCCAGAGCATGACTTTCACTACGTCTACATCGGTGAGATAGTGAAGGCTTATGTGAATGAAGACTAGATTGTAATCAATATAAATTAAAAGAGCTATGCGTATTAAGTGATATACATAGCTCTAATTTATTTTTTGCTTTGTTTAATTTTTAGCTTTCTTTATTTATTTTATCTTCTTAAGTTATTTTGCTTTCTTTACTTATTTTACTTTCTCTATTTGTTTTGCCTATTTTATTTTTTTGCTTAGCTTACTCTTTTAAACTATTTTTCTTTTTTAACTATGCGGTCCTTGCCAAAGTACTTTTGTAGTGCCTTTGGTATAGTGATCGAACCATCTTTATTTTGATAGTTTTCTACAAGTGCCGCAAATGTTCTTCCTACTGCAAGGCCTGAGCCGTTAAGTGTGTGAACGAAGTTTAATTTGCCATCTTCATTTCTATATCTAATGTTGGCTCTTCTTGCTTGGAAGTCCTCAAAGTTCGAGCAGCTTGATATTTCAACGTATCTACCATAGCTTGGCATCCAAACTTCTATGTCATATGTCATTGCTGATGAAAAACCAAGGTCGCCTGTCGATAGTTGAACGACTCTGTAAGGTATTTCAAGCTTTTGAAGTACTGCTTCTGCATCACCAAGTAGCTTTTGTAATTCGTCGTAGCTTGTTTGTGGCTCAACGAACTTAACAAGTTCAACCTTATCGAATTGGTGGTTACGAATAAGACCTCTGTTGTCTCTACCTGCAGCGCCAGATTCTTGTCTGAAGCATGGTGTGTACTCAGTTATGTTTATAGGTAAGTCGCTCACGTCAACAATTTCGTCTCTAAGCATATTTGTTAGAGGTACTTCTGCTGTTGGAACAAGGAAAAAGTCCTTTGATGGCAAGTAGAACATATCGTCTTCAAACTTTGGCAATTGTCCTGTACCTAGCATCGATGCTCTATTGACCATAAATGGTGTACTCATCTCAATGTAATCTTGTTCAAGCGTATGAAGATCAAGCATAAATTGAATTAAGCTTCTTTCAAGTCTTGCTCCATCGCCTTTGAATATAGAAAATCTTGATCCAGCTATCTTTCCAGCTCTGTCAAAGTCAAGTATATCAAGGTCAGTTCCTAAGTCCCAGTGAGCTTTTGGCTCGAAGTCAAACTCAGTTGGCGTACCATACTTCTTTACTTCGATGTTATCGCTATCATCCTTTCCAAAAACAACGTCCTTATTAGGAACGTTTGGTATGCTTAGTAGGTAGTCAGCTATCTTCTCATCAATCTCCTTAACTTTTGCATCATAATCTTTGATTTCATTTGAAAGCTCTTTCATCTCTTCAAAGATTTTACTAACATCTTCGCCAGCCTTCTTAAGCTTAGGCACTTCCTTCGAAATCGCATTTTGTTTTTGCTTCATAGTCTCAACAACTGTTAGAAGCTCTCTTCTCTTCTTATCTTCTTCAAGAAGCTCTTCGATAGGGAAGCTTCCATGTCTCTTTTTCAAAGCTTCTAAAACTTCTTCAGGATTTTTTCTGATTCTTTTTATATCTAACATAAAATCACTCCTTATCTTAATCTTAAATCGCGTCCTTTAAAGCGATATATATAGTAATTTGACAGTATCCTTGACGATAGTCTCTCGCCGTACTTTTCTTTTATAGCGTCAACATTTAAGTTACTTGTGATAAGCGTCTTTAGGTTTTTACTAAGTCTATAGTTAATCAAATCGAGTATAGACTTCGAGCTAATCTGTGTGTCTATCTCGGTTCCAAGGTCATCAATGATTAAAAAGTCCGTGTTGTAAAAGAGATCTCTCTTCGTTATTGCATCGCCATCTGCCTTAAATATAGCCTCATTTATGGTTTGGCACATCTCATAAGAACCGATGTATGTAACATTGACAAGCTTTTCTATAAGCCTCTTTGCAAGTGAAACCGCCATAAAGGATTTGCCCGTACCCACATCACCGAAAAAGAAGATGGATTTGTGTTCATAATGGAAATTATCTGCATAATCCTCAAGACTCTTCTTTATCTCAAGCATTTCATCTCTAATATCGTCTGTAAATATATTGGCATCGAAGTTTTCAAAGCTCTTCTCCCTCATCTCAGTATTGAGTTCATTCGTCTCAAGCATCTTTTCTCTTAGCATATCGTCAATGCAAGAGCATCTCTTCGACTGATATATGCCAGTGTCCTCACACTTTTCGCAGTCGTAGTGCACTTTGAAAGCATCTGCAAGGCCATATTCCTCAATAAGCTTCTGCTTTTTAGCTTCTATTTTTAGTATCTTTTTATTAATTTCTTCATAATTTGTAAAATTCATAGACGCAAAGTCATTAAGCACTTCGTTCTTTTCATTTTCAAGGCTTAAAAGCTCTGGGTAGTCCTTATATATAGCTTGGGCCCTTTCGCTTCTTTCCCTCTCTCTAATGTTCTTAATATTTGCTTTTTGTCTATAAACATCATCTAACAAAGTCATGCTACTTCCTCCAATTGCCTTCATAGGTATCGCTTAGGTAGTCGTCTGGGTATTCTCTCTCGTCAAAGTCCTTCGCCCTCGCCTTTGACTTCTTAGTATTATTAGTCTTTCTGTCCGACCTATATAGCTCATTTGTTCTCTCAGCGTCTTCAACAGTCTTTATGCCTTCCTTGTGCCACGCCTCAAGTATTGCGTCGAGGTAGGCTATAGAAGGTTTTGATGTATATATAAAGTTCTCGGCAGCCTTTAAGATGATGTCATTACCATAATCAAAGTCATCGTACCACTTATCTATAATCTTCTTCTCAAAATCAGATACATTTTTAAATGGCATTGCTAGTGACTGCATAAGCTTATTGTAATTTCTTTGACTGTCGTTCATCACATTAAAGTCGCTCATCACTTGAGAAAGGTTTGTGTAGCCCTTGTCGTACCAATTCATGATGATGGTCTCAACATAAGCTGGCGACTTCTTCTTAAGTATATCATAAGCGTATGAATAAGCGTGTGATATCATCTCGCAGCTAATGTTGTAGTCACGAAGCCACTTGATGATCTTAATCTTCTCTTGAGTGTTAAGCGGCCTTCTAACGATGTGAGCAACGTCTTGAAACATCTTTTTAACGCCTTCATCCTTATTTACTTCTATAATTAATTTAGTGTCGCTGCTTAAATCATCTTCATCAATGTCAATATCGTCATCAAAAGTATTTTGACTCATGCTGCTTGTGCCCTTGTCTGAAGAAACCCCTCCAAGGTATAGTGCCTTTAAATCTTTAAAGATGACATCAAAGTTGTAGCTAAGTCCATCGTCCTCGAAGTCAACTATACCAACCGATTTCCAAAACCTCCATGCATTGGCGACATCTATAACAGGAATTTTTAAAACTTCGGCTATCTTTTCGTTGCTCGCCTCAATGTCATCGTCTTGCGCAAATCTTAAAGCAAGGAGATATACTTTGACGAAAGTACCGTCCGCTTGTGGCATAAACTCGCTTATAAAAATGTTGTTAACTCTTGTATCTAATAAATTTGAATTAAATTTTTCTAGCGTGAAGCTCAAAAAACTCACCTCTCTTTATCTCGTAAGTGTAGACAAATGACAAAAGCTCCTTGCCATCTTCTCTAAACTCATCTTGATGTTCTATGTATTCTTCTCTAGTCTTGTCAATGTCTTGAATGTTGTATGTATCTAAGTAGTAGGCCTTCTTCGTAAAGCCTAGCTTTTTATATAAGTGTATGGCCTTCTCATTAAAGGCGTTTACGTCCAGCCATATACTTCTCATCTTTAAATCAGTGAAAGCATAAGTCAAAAATTCTTCTAGTATCTTATAGCCATGGCCATGGTTTTGGTAGCGGGCATCCATAACTATGGATAGTTCTGCGCTTCTTAATATATAATTTATCTTTTTTAAACCGATGTAGGCAATGGCCTTGTCATCATAATAAATGGCGAAGTAACGTTTAAAGAAGCCCTTCTTCGTCTTGAGCCACGCTTTTACTTCCCAGTCCTCTTCATAGATGAAGTCGTAATCGTTTAAGAGGTAGTAGTTACCTCGCTCCCAGCCTCTAAACCTGTAGGCGTCTTCGAGCTCGAGTGGCTTTATCCTGTACTCATTATCCTTCATAAGCCTTGTTCGAAACGTCAAAGAACCTTGTGTACTCATCCTTCCAGATTAAGTTAACCACGCCAATAGGACCGTTTCTGTGCTTCGAAACGATCACTTCTGCTAGATTTGGATTTTCTGTCTCTTTATTATAAACGTAGTCTCTGTAAAGGAACATAACTATGTCGGCGTCTTGCTCTATGGCACCTGACTCTCTTAGGTCAGATAGCTTTGGTCTTTTGTCCGGTCTTTGCTCCAAGGCTCTCGATAGCTGTGAAAGTGCTAGTACTGGTACATCCAGCTCCTTCGCTATTGCCTTAAGACCCCTCGATATTTGTGAAATTTCTTGAACTCTATTCTCAATCCTTTCGCCAGTTGTCATAAGCTGTAAGTAGTCGACAACAACAAGGTCTAGTCCCTCTTCCATCTTAAGTCTTCTTAGTTTTGCCTTAAGCTCTATTAGGGAAATGGCTGCCGTGTCATCGATATGAAGACTGTACTTTGATAGTTCATTCGATGCAGTAATCAGATTGACAAGATCTTGGCCTTCAAGCTCACCTTTGAATAGACTCGATAAATTCATTTGTGCGAACGAGGCTAATATTCTTTGACCGATTTGCGTCTTACTCATTTCAAGTGAAAACATAGCGACCTTCTTGCCTGCTTTGGCCGCGTTTACAGCAAGGTTAACCGCAAGAGCTGTCTTACCCATAGATGGTCTCGCCGCTAATAGTACTAGGTCTGACTTTTGGAAGCCACCTAATAAGGAGTTAAGATCAGTAAAGCCTGTAGTTACACCGCTTAGCTCGCCTCTGTTTTGAACCCTCTTCATAATTGTTTGAACTGTATCGCTCATAATTACATCAAGAGCTGTTAATGAGTTTCTTAGACCTCCTTGAGAGATTTCAAAAAGTCCTTTCTCTGCCTTTTCAAGAACGTTCTTAGCAGGCGATTTATCTTCAAGCGACAAAGCCTTGATCTCATCTGAAAATTCTGCAAGGCTCCTAAGTATAGACTTTTCCTTAAGTATATCTATATAAGTATCTTGGTTTGAGCTGAGTCCTTCGTTGTTTGCATAGATGCTTGCAATGTACTTAATTGTCTCAGCATCAACATTCTCACTAGTTTCAAGTGTTTCTGTTACTGTCAATAGGTCTATGGGCTTGTTTAAAGAGAATAAAGTCCTAATCGCATTGAATATCTTTCTATGAAGATCATTATAAAAGTCCCCTTCATTAAGTCCTTCAATGGCCTTGACAGCAGCAGTCTTATTTTGCATTGCATTTGCTAAAACTTCCTGCTCAACTATTAAGTTGTTAGGTAATTCTCTTAAAACTTCCATAGTACTCCCCTATATACTTATATTAACTCTTAAATTAGCTGTGATTTGTGGATATAGTCTTAGAACGACAGTATATACACCTGCTTGTTTGATATTTTCCTTCATCTCTATCTTTCTTTTGTCGATATCTAGACCAAATTCTTCAAGTAAAGCCTTTTGTATGTCTTGTGAAGTAACTGCGCCAAATAATTTGCCAGTCGCTCCGCCTTCAGCCTTCATCTTTAAGACTTTCTTTTCTATATCTGCTTTGATTGCATTAGCTTCTTTAGTCTCTTGTTCAATCTTGGCCTTTAGTTCGGCTTGCTCTTCCTTCCATTGCTTAACGTTCTCATCTGTTGCTTCTAGAGCAAGTTTCTTTGGAAATAAGAAGTTTCTCGCATAACCGTCCTTGCTATTAACCATTTCGCCTTTTTTGCCAAGGCCTTTAACATCTTCAATAAGTATAACTTTCATTATTTAACACCTTCTTCTTTCTTAGATTCATTTTCTTCGTCTTTATATTCTTTTATTTTTCTCTTTAGTTCTTCAACAGCCAAATCAACTGACAAGTCTATCCTAGTTGCTGCTTGATTCAAGTGTCCGCCGCCACCAAGCTTTTCCATAATCAATTGTACGCTTATCTCGCCAAGTGATCTTGCTGATACATGCGTTTCGTTATTTGAGATCTTAACCGCAACGAAAGATGCCTTCATGCCATTGATACTTAGCATCTCATCAGCCGCTTGTGCCGCTATAAGTATTGAGTTATCAACCTTATCTTCAAGTATACCGATGATGGTATCGTCCATAAATATTTCTGACTGTCTAACTATGTCTGCCCTATTCTTAATAACTAAGTAATCTTCTTTAAAGTATTTCTTAACTACTTCTGGGTCAGCTCCGAACCTTCTTAGCATAGATGCCGCTTCGAATGTCCTTACACCTGTTTGAACAGTGAAGTTCTTGGTATCAACAGTGATGCCAGCAAGTAGCGCCTCTGCCTCGAATTTACTTAAAACAACATTGTCAGTCATATATGTGAATAGCTCTGTTACAAGCTCAGACGTGCTCGATGCATATGGCTCTAAGAAGACAAGTTCAGTCGATTCAATAAACTCGCCACTTCTTCTATGGTGGTCAATTACTACTCTGTCCTTTATTTGATCGACTAAGTCTGGTGCCTCGGAGATGGACTTCTTGTGATGATCGACAACTATTAGTAAAGTCTTTTCATCAACTAAGCCAATAAGTTCTCCTTCAGGCTTTACAACACCCTTTAGGCTTTCTTCTTCATTTAGCCTTGCCATGATATTTCTAATACTCATATTGACCGAGTTAAGTGCGATATAAGGAGTTTTGCCTCTCATTCTAACAAGCTTCACTACGCCGATGGCTGAGCCGATCGCGTCCATATCGGCATTTTTGTGAGGCATGATAATTACGTTTGATGCATCATCAATAAGTGATCTAAGCGCACCCCCAACGACTCTTGCCTTAACCTTAGTAGTTTTTTCAACAGCCTTCGATTTTCCGCCAAAGTACTCGTAATTGTGCCCTCTTCTAAGAACAGCTTGGTCACCGCCTCTACCTAAAGCTATGTCCATGGTGTTTCTAGCGATTTCGTATTGCTCAAGAGGCGTCTCTCCATCAGTAGTCGCCGCAATTGAAAGAGTTAGTGGTATTATGCTTTGTACTTTTAAGTCACGAACCTTGTCAAGTATATCAAACTTCTTTTGTATAATCTTTTGAAGATTTTCGTTATTTGCAATTATTAAATATCTATCGTCATCATATTTTCTAACAGTTGCATCATAGGCATTGAAATAGTTAATAATTTCAGTCTCAACATTGCCAGTGATAGTCGCTCTAAGGCTGTCTTCAACACTGCTTTTAACTTCATCAAGGTTATCGATGTAAAGAAGTATAGTCGCTATCTTTTCCTTGTCAATAGTGTCCTTCGCTTCTTTAAGGTCAGTTCTATTAATCCAGTAAAGAAGAAGCATCTCTCCATCCTTACTGTCTTTCGATTTTACCTTATTCACATAAACTTGATAATAATTATCTCTGTATAATATCTTTAAAGGCTCATCGCCTGCTCCTAATATCTCATTAAGGTTTAGTGATGATATAGCGTCAAGTATGTTGTTCTCTGGCTCATCTTCAATTTCTAGCATCTTTATAAATTTACTGTTATACCAGTTAATTTCACCGTCTTGTTTAATTATAACCATAGGGAACGGCATCTTGAACACCGCTTGCTTTGTCAATGAGTCTATGGTCTCCTCGATATTTTCAAAGTTCTTTTGTCTAAGTGTAGTTTGGTCTTCAAAGTTTTGTAAAAACCTAATGTGCAGTGAGACAAAGATGACAAATGCGATAAAGCCGATGATGATGTTTAGTATCATGAGCATTATGACAAGAACTAGCTCAAAAATTACCTCTATTAAATTTTCTTTAACGTATGCTTCGATTTTTTTGAACATTTTACGCACCCCTTATACTTGTAGTTCCATCAATAAAGCCGAATATAATATTCATGAAAAACATAATTCCTACAAAAAATATTGAAATTGCAAAGTAAAAATTTGCAGCCGTCTTCTTTTTATAACGAATCTTTAATAAGAACATTACAAAAGACAGTCCCTGTATAGCAAAACTCATGAATATCATCAAAGATATATTGTCAACTATAAGCTGATTTAGTCCTAAATTTGTTAGCATAAATATAATTAAGATTGCTAGCATTAAGTAAAATGCTGATTTCTTTAGCTTCAAAGCCTCTAAGAATGGCTCTGTAATATTGACGTCGCCTCTTTTTCTGATTATATAATGAGGCAGTTTTAAAGCTATGAAGGCCGATACAAAAGCTAGTAAAAACACAGTGCTTGCTAAGTATTTCTTAAACTCTTGATACGCCATCATGACCATGTCCTTGTCGAAAACCAAATCGCTCTCGTATGAGTTAACGAGCGCCATCTGCTTATCGAGACTTGCATTGAACTTTTCGATGAGATTTATATCGAAATACTCTCTTAAAACTATTATATATATTATGCTCGAGACAACCAATGTTAGTGTCATGGCTATAAGTAGCTTGTCGCCCCTCATATTGTTTTTAATCAGCTTAACCGCTATTATTAAGAATGGCAGTCCAAGTACGGCCTTTTCAAATATGAAGACCGGCTCTAAAAATATTGCCAAGACGCCAAGTGAAGCCATATAAAGGTATATAGAGCTGTAATCCTTATTCGCGATTGAGTTCATTAGGTAAGCGCCAAGCACAAGTGGCATCGCAAACACGCCTAGGTACCTAGTTAATAGCATAGTCAAAGTTAGAATTACGAATGTTATGGCCGTCTCAAGATTTTTATTCTCTATCTGCATTATCTTTCCTTATAAGTATCAAGATGCTTCATGATCTTTGCGTACATCTCTTCATCTATATATACTTTGCCATCTATCTCTTTATTTCTTAAGTAATCAGCGATGAACTTTATATCAAGTATCGAATAAACTTTAACGCCATAGTCGTCTTCAAGCTCGTGAATTGCTGACTTGTCGCCAGTGCCTCTCTCCATCCTATTAACAGAGATGATTAGAGCCTTAACTTTTGCGTCGTAGTTTTTAAGTATATCGATGGACTCTCTTACGGCAGTTCCTGCAGTGATTACGTCCTCGATGATGACTACATCAGAGTCAGCATTTGGAGTCTCTCCAACGAATATACCTTTTTCGCCGTGGTCCTTTGCTTCTTTTCTGTTAAATGAATAGCCGATTTCAAGACCGTAGTTCTTGTAAAGACTTACAGCGCAAGAAACCACTAGCGGTATGCCCTTATATGCTGGGCCAAATAGCAAAGGCTTATCTAGTTTAATATTGTCCATATAAGCTTTGGCGTAAAAGTCGCCAAGCTTAGCTATCTCTTCAGAATTATTGAAAAATCCTGTGTTTATGAAGTATGGACTCATCCTTCCAGACTTAGTCTTGAAGTCGCCAAACTTTAAAACATCCGATTTAAGCATTAAATGTATAAAATCTTCTTTGTATGACATTATCCTATGTTCACATCCTTAATTAAAATATATTTTGGTCCATAGTAATTATCTATATGAATCATCTCTTTAGAAAAATACATATCTAAGCCTTTTTCCATGATGTTAGCAGAAAAAGCACCGTTGTTGATGATTTTTGTTTCTTTGCCGTCAAAGTACTTGGCAAGTCTAAACTCGCCGCCAAATATACCTATAGAAGCATCTGCTTGAAAGCTCGAGAAACTCTTTATCTCAAGGTGTCTAGTCTTTCTCATCTCATCGATTGACATAGATCCAGGAGCTACTTCGATATTTACTAAATTACCTGTAGCTTCAATACCCATGTATGAGGCGAATCTTTGACCGGCAGATAAATTTATCATCTTGCCGTCCTTAAATATTTGTGTTTCTTTTAGCTTAACGCCGTCACTATCGTATTTGCTATTGTGAACGGAGCCTTCAATTTCAGGCTTTAGAGTGATATTTACAAGATCTCCCTTAGCTCCTTTAAGAGCCTCTTCATTTAATTTTAGCTTATTAAGCTTCATGTAGTGAGTAGAGCCGCTTGCTTGATAATTATAAAAGTTAAAGAAAGCTGGAACATCTAGACCAGTGATGATTACATCAACTGCTTCGATTGGCTCAGCTGGTTTAGACATAGCTCTGTCCTCTGCCTCTTTAAGCTCTTCGTATATATTTTCTTCAAATTCTTTTTCATTTAGCTTAGAAAAAGTAAACATTCTGTAAACTTCAATCGAGCCCGCTTCTCCAACAGCATCTGCAATTGATTCAACGATTATCTCGCTCTTTTTAGATTTGCAGTCGCATCCCCTTGAGTTTACAAGATTTTCTTCTATATTATTAACAAAGATTTCGCATGAGTTTATCTTAGATTTAGTTCCATAGTCTTTGTAAACTATGTCCTTCACCTTTTTTATAGTCTCAAGCTCATCTATATATGCTTTTTCATCTACTAATTCAGTGCCTTCAGCTAAAGGAAAGTGCTTGTTCTTTATGAATTTTGCTCTCTCATAAGCAAGAGATACTTTTCTAGCAATTTCTTCATCACTATCCGATGGAGCTGTATTAAATGAAGAGTCACCTCTAAATTTTTTGCCATCTTCTTCAGTATCAGCATATATAATCACACTCACGTCATCAGTCTCAACGCTTCTGTCCATATCTATCTCATCTCTAATTAGGAAAAGCTCCTTGCTAGATGTTTTCTTTCTAATTAACTTAAAATCAGAGATCTCTTTGTTTTCTTTTATTATATCGATAATGTTTTTAATTCTATCCATTAGCTTAATCTCCCTTTAAACTTTAAGTAGCTGCCACCAGTTGAAGTCTTAACCCATTCCTTATAGCCTTTGCCGCAGTAACCAGAGCCATTCATTTCGATTTCTCCAGAAACCATGGATATAGACTCAAGTACATCAGGCACATAGCCTGTTAGTGTTGCTGGACTAAATACTTTTCCAGTTAATTTACCGTCCTTTATCTCTCTCGCTTTCATGGCAGTGCATTGAATACCCCAGTTCTTAGGGTCTTCCATACCATTGTTCATGCCGTCAAGTAAAAATCCGTAGTCGATGGACTTGATCATATCATCAACGCTGTCCTTACCGCCTTCAAAGAAAGTGTTTGTCATTCTTGTATAAGCCTTTCTTCTGAAAGATTCTCTCTTGCCGTTGCCTGTTGGCTTCACGCCTAAAGACATTGCAGATAGCTTATCAGCCATACCTCTTCTAAGTATACCATTTTCAATAATAACAGTGTCAGACGCTAAAGTACCTTCGTCGTCAAAGCTATAGCTTGAGCATTCGCCAATGGCTGTGGCGCCGTCATGCATTGTAGTTATGTCACTTGCCACTCTTTTATTGACATAGTCCTTTGCCAAAGCTCTGTCCTTAACAAACATATCCATCTCTACTCCGTGGCCAAAAGCCTCATGAGCAAGTAAACCTGTGATGTCTGGCGCACTAATTAAATCATAGTAGCCAGGCTTAACAAGTTCTGAACCAAGAAGTTCGATCGCATTGTGAACTACTTCTTTATATATCTTGTCAAGCTCCTTAAGCACTTCCAAACCGCCTAATCTGCTTACGCTCTTGTAATCATATCTAAAGTCGTCGTCCTTTTGAACGTCAGCCTCAGCCATAACGCTAGTAAAAGTATATGCTTGATTTAAGCACATCTTTTTAGAAACAAAAAGCTTTCTTACTTCAGTTTCTATGTACATAGCTCTCGCAGAAACAACAAGATCAGACTCTTTAAGCATCTTCTCCTTAATTTCTGTTAAGTAATTTATCTTCTCTTGAACGCTCATCTCATCAAGAGAAATTTCTAAATCAGATGAAAAATCCTTAATAAATTCTTCCTCATCGATTAAAGAATATTTTCTCATAGAGAAATTGTTCTCTTTATAAAATTTATAATTTTCAGTAATTTCTTTTTTTATCATCTCGTAAAGCTCTTCTGGGCTTTGAAGCTTGTCAAAAGATACTTCACCGTAATAATCATTATTATATACACGTGCTACAAAGCCTCTCTCGCTGTCCATGCCTTCACCAACACGTGTTATGCTCTTTGATACCATGTAATTAGTAGAGTCAGTATCAGTAGCAAGTATCGATACATAGTCAAAGTCCTTGCTAAGTAAGTCAACTGTCTTTACAAGACATTCCTTTGCATCAACTAAGAACTGTGATAATTTATTTTTCATCAGTCTTCTTCTCCTTTCTCTCAGGCTTACTTGTGCATAAACCAACAATTAAAAGAAGGTCAACAATAAGTAATGCTGGAACAGTATACTCAGCTATGGGTTTGTATATTACATTAGCTATAGTGAATGCTAGTAAAATAATAAATGCTGTTTTAATTAAATATTTTCCGTTCATACTTCCACCTCTTAAGACATTATATCACATATGAAAGTTATTTATCAATAATAATTATATTTATATTAAAAAGCCTTTCTTAATTGTCAAGACATATCTTATACTTAGAAAAATATTCTTTTACAACTTGGTTTGGCGTTTTTAAATAATATTTTAAAACGCTTTTGACATAAAAAAAGAACATCGAATCATGTTCTATATACTGATGCTTATTTAATCCTCTCTAATATTTGTGTTTTACTTCTTAAAATTTGGTCTTGAGAAGCTGTCCTCCCACATGTTGCCGACTATCTTGATTGAGCCGGTGTTCATGCCAGTAGCGAAGAAGCCCTTACCATTTAAGTTGATAGTATCCAAGCTTGCAACAGTGTAGTCAGTTCCTGATGGGTAGTCTAGGTACACATAATGTAGTGGACCAGGTTTGTATGCTGGTATTAGGTTTGGCTCTCCCTTTGTCTTCCAGTAAGCATGATAATACTTAGCTGGGTTTGAACTTATCTTGAATGTACTTGTCATCTCGCCCCATTTAACCGCTGTCTTTCTTACCATCGATGATTTAACAGGCATGCTCTCAACATCAGTAAAGTCCTTTGCCTTACCATCAACTTTTTCGACATTCGATATAGCACTTGGCTTGAATGTAGTCTTTGTTAATCCTCCTCTAAGTGTTTCTTCTATGAATGTCTTGTCAATAGATGATGACCTCTCTGGTGCGTTCTTTGCTTTGTTATATCGAACATTGCTGTCGAATAAGCCGTAGCTGCTCTTGTAATTGTTTGTTCTGATATTTAAGTTTATAGCCTTGTTTGGTCTTATGATAACTGGGTTGAACTTATATGTCGATGGTGCTCTGTCATAGTCAGTTATCATTTGAACTCCACTTGTGTATCCAAAACCGTATCCAGACTTCATCTTGCTAGTGTCCTTTGAGTTTGGTACAGGAATCATAGTTGTCTTGCCATATGGTCTTGTCATTGTGTGGTACTCTACAAGTGCTCCTGTTCTGTATTGATACTTTCTTCTTTGTTTGTATACTGGTGGAATGGATCCTGCTGGTGTTGGTCCCTCAGTTGATTGACCGTCTGGGTATTTTGTGTCTACTCCACCTAAACTAACCTCTTTACCCTTAGTGTAATATGCTGTACAGTACCAATCTCCATACTCTTTACACTCCCAAGAATCTTCCTCATATTCTTCACAATCTCTGTCCCACGATTTACATTCATCTGTATCAACACATGTATAAGTATATGATTTTCCTAGTGTCTTATGGTGGTCATACTTTTGGTATATTGTATATCTTTGTAAGTTATATCTTGGTTCTATCTTTAGCATATATTGACCACTGCAATATAAATTTCCTGTATTTGCACTGTCCCACGTGTTTGTATCTAAGTTCAATGCAGTTACCTTCATTTTATTGTTAGGTGCTTTTAAAAATACTTTGAACTTATTTCCATTTTGATTATAATTAGATGCTAATTTAGAGTTATTATTTTCCATTTTCTTTACATGATTGATGGATTCAGTAATCATAGGATTTATATTGTATACTTGGTCATACCAGCCATCAAATTTTCCTGTCCATATAACTTTGTATGGTATTCCAGACAATTTATTGCCATCTTTAAATGGATTCCACTTTCTAATCTCTCTTCCTTCTCCCCTATATGAAGTTTTCCAGTAATTATTATCAAATTTGTCCATTGGTTTCTTCTTGTTAAAGTTGTTAATTCCATTATTTAGAATCTCTGGGTTAGTATAAGCTCTATCTCCAAATGGGTTCATTATTTGACTGAACATAAGCATTCCTTCTCTTTGGTCATTACATATTGGAGATTCATCTTTTATATATGGATCTGAGTTATCTGGAGTTTGTGTAGTATAAGATGATTTTGGCTCTTTTTCTTTTAATATATCACACTTTACTCTTACTCCTTGATGTGGGCCATCATCACAATGTACTGGACTTGGTTGTGGTAATTTGTTCCACTCTGCACATGCTCTTTGACTTTCTGGTGTATCTTCATCACAAATTAATTGAGGTGAATGCTTTTGTCTTGTAGCTAAGCCCATTGTTTTAGCTTTCTCAAGTTTTTCAATATGTTTATCTAGTTCTCCATTTTTTGACATTTCAAGTAATCTCTCTGCTTGAATATCTAAGTCTTCTCCACTTTCTGGACTTCTATTTCCTTGTTTTATTACTAAATCTTTAATTTGACTTTTACTTGCATTTGGTCCTAAATCTCTGATTGCTTTTGCTAATTCTAATTGTCTACCATTTCCAGCATCAAGTTTTGATATATCCTGTGAGTACAGAATAGGTGTTGTTGTCTTATTTGTATTTGGATCATAGGTTGATTTCTCTATTGTACCTTTAGGTGCATAATCATCACTTGTTTCCCCATCCCACATAGCACCAGCATAATTTTTAGATTGTTTTTCATTATTTGCTGCTTCTGCTCCTGTTGTAAAATCACTATCTTTTATCGGTATCGGGTTTCCATTATTATCTTTCATATTTTCTGTTACTACAAATTTTCTACAATATAATTTTCCATTTTCTTTCCATACTTCATGTACTACACCATTTATTTTTTTAGAAATATGAGATCCATCATCTGGTGCCATTTCCGCACTGATCTCACTCATTCCAGCATCATCTAACTGGTCTGATGGGATTTCAACACATTCTTTTGCACTTACACTTATACTAAAAAAGCCTAGTATGAAGACAAGCATCATACTAAGCATAGTTTTATAATATTTATTCAATTTTATCACTCCTTATTTTATATATTTAATTGTTGCCATGAAAAAGATTTTGGTGTTAAGAACGGACGTACTCCTTTATAATTTGAAAAGAAATCATAAGATGGTCTAATCTTTATATTAGGTATATCTACAACAAAAACTGACTTTGAATAGTTGTCTGGCGCATATGCTAAATCCAATAAAATTTTATCTATTATAATATTTTGACCAACTTTTATTTCATCTAAAGAGTCATACATTTTTCCATCTATTGTTAAGTATGTTACTGTTGATACATACTTATTAAACTTAGGACTATTGTTATTACCAACACATGAAAGTGGCATGTCTATAATACCTGTTGCATCATAAAATTTTCTATTTTTAAACTTATCTAAATTTATTCCGGATGACTTGCCTTGAGTTTTTGTATTATTTAAAAATGCATTTACCTTATCCTGGCTAATTTGCCTGTCTTTAAATAAAGTTGATAAAATTTTTTGATCATTCTTTGTTAAAAAAAATCCAGTTCCACCTGATGCATCTCTTAAGATAGGTTTTTCAGTTCCTACATAAGGTCCGCCAAATACACTTGTATGAAATTCTTTTTTCTTTTTAGTTCTTTCTTGCCATGCTCTTTCAAAGTATTCACTACCGTCACCCAGCATATGTGTGCCTACTCTGCTATCATTTTTGTTTTCTCCCCATATTTTGAAATTAGGATTTGTAGGAGATGAACTAACTAGTTTAAATTGTTTTAATATATCTTGTTCATACTTAGTTCCTTTTGCAAATGTTAAAGTACCATCACCGTTATCAATAAAGTCTTTATCGCTTAGGTAGTATGTGTGATACTTAGCATATGCTTTTCCATCATCATACTCAGTTTTATCTAAAACAGGATTGTTAAAATCAATTACTTCTCCACTTGCTAAGGTTATTTTTGTCTTACTGTTTTGTGGTGTTTGTGTTGTTGGTCTTGGTTGTTGGGCTGTTGTTGTTTGTCCTGCGCCTGGTGTTAGGACTACTTCCTTTGCTTTATTGTCCCAATCGACTTTGAAGCCTAATGTCTCTGCTATGTTTCTTATAGGTAAGAATGTTTTTGATATTGCTGGGTCTATTTGTGCTGGCACGTCTATTGTTACTGCTTTGCCATCTGTCCACATAAGTGGCTTGCCTACTGGGTATGATATTGTCTTGCCATTATATGTGATGTCGACTACGTGGTTAGTGCCGTCCCACTCAACTTTAGCTCCTTCGATTGCGTTTACTAGGTCTCTTACTCCTACACATGTTCTTCCATTTACAACTCTTAAACCGTCTGTCATCTTTTGATCGACTCTGACTTTTTCTCCGTCTTTGATGATGAATAGTTTTACTTCGCCTTGGAAGTGTTTAACCTCTTGTTTGATTGGTGCTACTTTGTTAAATTCTTTGATTGCTTCGTCTGGTGCTGCTATGACTGTAGCTGTTAATACTTGTGTGGCTATAATTGAACTTAATAATAATTTCTTTGCTTTCATTATAATAATATCTCCTTTGCTTTTATCGTTTTACTTTATCTTAATTATACAATATATCTATAAATATTTCTAGTTTTTCTTTTAAATAATATTTTGTACTACCATTACCAAACATGTTCATATTTTTAAATATGAACATAGTTTATTTTGTTTTTGTGTATAGTTTTATGAAATACTATATTTATTGCTAGAATTTTAGGTGTAATGAAAGATTTTTTTCAAATGCAATAAAAAGAGCTGTTTTTTATTTAAATTTTTGTTTTTACTATAAATTTGATCTTTCTCTATGATTTTTATATTAAATGATATATTTTACGCATAAAAATAAGCCTGCATCTCTGCAAGCTTATCGATTACATTTTACTATTTAATTTAATATTAATAAATTTCTTCTAAATCTTATTTTACTTCTTCCATTAACTTACCCATAAGCCAAACGACATCTGAGCGCCATTTCTTATGACGTGGTGGGCAATATATCTTTGCGAATGTTTTTAGTGATTTGCCTTTATATAGGTTTCTTGTTATTAGCTCTCCAAAGTATAGGATATTTTCCTTTGGTGTTTTAAAGCTTAGGTATCCGTTTGATCCTCTTATACCGTAGAAGTTATTTGTATTTGCTTGTCTACCTTCCCAGCCTGCTTCTGCGATTGATACTGCGATGGCAAATATGCCGTTGACTCCATATGTGTTTTCAAGTGCCTTGAAGCTTTCTCCTTGTCCAGCCAATGCTGTCTTTGCTAATATTTTATTAAATTCTTCCACACTTAAGTTTGTTGTTTGATAAACGTCGTATGTAAGATTCTTTTCTTCTTCTACCATAACTAAGACTAGTTCGTCTAAGTCACTAATAATCTCACTGTCTCTTCTGTTTATCATATCTTCTTCATTGTAGTTAATAATCATATCTATATCTTCTTGATTATTGTCTTGATTGTTTTCATCTTCCCTTTGCGCCATAGTCCCTGTACTATTTAATATATTTCCACAAAGAAAAACAAACAATAGTAAAAATGTAATAATAAATTTTTTCCTATTCATTTTGTCCCTCCTATTTTTACAATTGCTATTGTAACAAAATTTAATGTAAATGTCTAGTTAAAGTTTTTTAATTAAATTGTGACGCAAATGTTACGATATGTTACAAATTCTTCATATTATTTTCCAAGATTTTCGCCAAAGAGTATTGAAATTTCTACGTTTACATTATATAATAATGAAAGAGATATTTCGTATAAATAATCTGTTTTTTATGAAGGAAATTGTTTCTAAAAAATGAAATTATATAATTTTGTTTCATAATAAGGGTTTCGAAATAATTTGAGGTGTAAAATGAGAGATAATTTTGAATATAGAAGAAAAAAAAGAAAAAACAAAAAAACTATTTCTCTTACGATTTTTATTCTTATTTTATTAGGAATGATATATTTTTTATATAGTAACTACTATTTAAATAGAAATAAAGAAAATATAAATGTAGATGAAATTTTTGATGGTATTAAAAAGACAAATATTGTTAAGGAATTAATTGACAAAGAGATCTACAACTATAATTTTAAGATAAAAGAGAAAGAGCTTCTTGCATATAGAAAGAAGCGTAAGGAAGAAGAACTTGCTAAGCTATTGGCAAAAGGTGAAGAAGTTAATCCTAAGGACTTTAAGAATATTAAAGTTTCGAAATCTTCTGTAAACACTGTTCCTATATCTGTCTACAAGGAATACTTTAAAGAAGACCTCTTCATTGGTGACTCGATCACTGAAGAGCTTAAGTACTACAAATTCCTTTATGACAACAATGTCTTTTCAAAGATTGGTTTAAATACTGATACGCTTAGAAAACTTATTCCGGATGAGGACTTTGGTATTGAACCTAAAAACATTTATCTAATGATGGGTCTTAATGACTCTGTCTTTGTTAAGACTGAGGAAAAGTTTAAGGAAAGGTATCTAGCGATGCTTGATGCTCTTGAAGCGAAGTTCCCTGATGCGAAAATTTATCTACAAGCCATCTTCCCTGTAAGTAAAGCTTTGGATGAAAAAGAGGATGCAAGGGTAAATAATACTAAGATAAATTCATTTAATGAAGTTATCAAAACTATTGCGAGTGAGAGAGGACTTGATTATTTAGACTTCTCTTACCTATTAAAAGAAAACGAAGACTACTTCGAACCAGATGGCATGCACTTAAAGAGCAAGTTTCACAAGGTCTGGTTGAATGAAGTCAAGAATATTCACTAAAGTATAAAAGGTAGGTTAATTATGAAAAAGATGATTTTATTTATAAGCGTTGCGCTTATGATATTTATGATTGGCTGCTCAAGTAAAGATGTTAGCCTTGCAGATATTAAAAACAAGCTAAAGGATACGATTGATTTTTCAACTTTCTCTAAGGAAGAAGAAAGTACTTTCTTAAAAGATACTTTTGATTTTGATACAGACAAGATTGATGCATATGAAGTATATGTACCACAAACTAATTTAAATACAAATGCAGTTTTACTACTAAGACTTAAAGACGCAAGCGATGCAAGTGAATTTAAAGAAAAAATTAACGCGTACAAAGAAAATCTTTTAAATATATATAAAGATTACGCACCTGATCAAGCAGAATTTGTTAAAGACAGCGTATATGAAGAACATGGCAAGACTATCGTATTCGTAATATCAGATAAGTCAGAAGAAGTTAAAAAAGCTTTAGCTGATCTATATAAATAATGGTATTCTCATCACTTTGGAAGACTTTTAAATAAATTTAAAGAAGATTGGAAACGTAAAGCAGTCCTTATATTGAGTGTAATTGTCAATATTGGTCTGCTTTTTTTCTTTAAGTACTATAATTTTGTGATTGACAACTTAAATTATCTATTTAATTTAAATATCAGCGCAAGCACATTGACACTGCCTCTTGGCATATCCTTCTACACATTTCAAACGCTTAGCTACACCATCGACGTATATAGAGGCGAGGTCGAAGCATCAAATAGCTTCTTCGACTACAGTGCCTATGTTGCGATGTTCCCTCAGCTAGTCGCTGGACCTATAATTAGGTACATCGACATCTATAATCAGCTTAAGAATAGGGACTTTTCTGACAGCTCTATCGCTTATGGCATCAAGAGATTTGTTTATGGTCTTGCTAAAAAAGTTTTGATTGCGAATAAACTTGGTGAGCTATATAAGATAATACTTGCGAAAGAGGTGGCAGGACTAGCCTCATCAATGGCGTGGCTCGGCATCATCGCCTTTACTCTTCAAATCTACTTTGACTTTAGTGGCTACTCAGACATGGCAATAGGTTTAGGCCGTATGCTTGGCTTTGACTTCTTGGAAAACTTTAACTTCCCTTACATTTCAAGGTCCATCACTGAGTTTTGGAGACGCTGGCACATGAGCTTATCACTATGGTTCAGAAATTATGTCTACATACCACTTGGCGGTAATAGAGTGAAAGTGCCTAGACAGATACTAAACTTATTTATCACTTGGTTCTTAACAGGTTTTTGGCACGGAGCCGACTTTAACTTCATTATCTGGGGTCTATACTACTTCACTTTACTTGTCTTAGAAAAATTCGTTTATGCGAAGGCACTTGATAAGGCACCAAATTTCATTAAGCATATATATACGATGCTCTTAGTAATTATTGGCTGGGTTATATTTGAGTTTAAAGTGGCAGATATAGGTCCATTCCTAAAAGCGATGTTTAATTTTAAAAACTTTGCCTCGTCTGAAGCACTATTCTACTTAAAAGAATACGGCTTCTATCTAGTGCTTGGCACAGTACTTTCATTAGGCGCATGCAAAAAGCTTATTAGCAAGGAAAGAAAAACGACTTACTTAGAAATTGCCTTTTTATTCATCTTGCTAATACTTGTGACTATGTCCTTAATTAGTGAGTCCTACAACCCATTCTTGTATTTTAGATTTTAGGTGATAGATATGAAAGATAAATTACTCAAAATACTATTCTTTGTATTTATAGCTTCGGTTTTAGTGGCAAACGTCATTAGTAAAGACAGAAGCTTTAGTCAAAATGAAAATAGAGTTTTGGAAGAGCTTCCAAAGTTTTCGTTCTTTTCACTAAGAAGCGGCGATTTCACTAAGAAGTTCGAAGCGTATTGCAAAGATCAATTCATATTCAAAGATGCCTTAGTTGGTGCTAGATCAAAGCTTGACTACGCTCTAGGCAAGAGAGAATTTAATAATGTATATATCGGCACGGACAAAAATTATTACGAAAAATACATTTATGACGAGAAAAAGATCGATAAATTCATTAAGTATGTGAACGATATCGATGTCAAGGATAAGTACATCGCCATCTGTCCCGATAAAGGCGAGGTCTATAGTGAGAGACTTCCTAAGGGCGCCACATTTAGTGACGAGACTAAAGTTCTTAATAGATACAAAAATGAAATCGAAGGCACTTACATCGATTTATATACGCTTATGATGAATCACAAGGACGAATATATCTTCTACAAGTCAGACCACCACTGGCGTGAAAGCGCTTACCTTGCCTATAAAGATATAGCTAGTGCCATGGGCCTAGAAGAGATGAAGGATATAGAGAAAGTGACTTGTGATAATTTTAGAGGTTCACTCGATTCAAAGTCTTCTTATTATAATAGTGCTGTCGACGAAATATTATTTTACCTGCCAAAAAACTATGATGAGATAAAAGTTAAGGGCGATGACAATGAGATCAAGGTCCTTAATAAAGATGAGTTCAAGAACAAAGACAAGTACAAGGCACTCTTTTCAGGTAACTATGGTCTTGTTGAAATAGAAGGCAATCCTGATTCTGATAAGACGCTACTTATAGTAAAGGACTCCTTTGCAAACGCAGTGGCAAGTCTATTGACCAATGAATACAAAACTATTTACATGGTGGACAAGCGTTTCTTCAATCAAAAGATTAATGACTTTATCAAGGAGAATGATATCGATACTTGCTTGGTCCTTGGCAGCGTGAACGGACTTAATTAAAGCTTGAAAAATCCCGCTTTATGTTGTATTATATACTTAGAGGTGAAACTATGAATAAAAGAAAAATTTCGCTAATGATAGTATTAGTTTTATTATTTAGCATTTTATCATCTTGCAAGCCAAAGCTAAGAACAAAGTTTTCATTTAATTACTTCGACAGCTTCGATACTTTGGTTAAGGCGACTGGCTACTTCTACAGCCAAGGCGAAGCAGATGAATTCGATAAAAAATTAGCTGAAAAATTAAAGTACTACGACAACCTATTCGACTGCCACAAGGAGCACGAAGGCATCAACAATGTCTTTACCATCAACAAGATGGCTGGCAAAGAAAAAGTTAAGGTCGATAAGGCTCTTATAGATCTTATTTCGCAAGCAAAAACACTCGGCCTAAAGTATGACTCTAATGTAAATATTGCCTTCGGCGCAATAATCGAACTTTGGGAGAAGAGCATGACTGAGGCGCTTGAAAATGATGAATTAAAGGCGGCAATACCTGATATGAACGAGCTTAAAGAAAGAGCTAAGTACGCCTCACTAAATAATATCATCATCGATAAAGAAGAAAATACTGTATATATCTCAGATGAAAAGACTAAGCTAAACCTAGGCGCCGTTGCCAAGGGTTATGCTGTTGAGCTTATATGCAATGAGCTTAAGGAAGACGGCTTTGACTCTGTAGTTATCAGTGCTGGCGGCAATGTCAAGACTATTGGCCACCCAAACGGCGAAACTGATAGGAAATGGACTATAGGCGTTGAAAATCCTTACTCTGCATCAGAGATGAAGGAAGGCGACTCTGAAATTTATGACATACTATATACTATGGATAAAGCAATCGTTACATCTGGCGATTACCAAAGATATTTCTATGGCCTTGACAATGTTAAATACAATCACATCATAGATACAAGAACTCTATCGAGTGCTAGAAACTTTAGAGCTGTCACTGTAATCACTAAGGACTCAGGCATAGCGGACTTCCTGTCTACCCTACTATTCACACTGTCTTATGAAGAAGGCGTAGAGGTAATTAAGGACTTCCCTGACACCGAAGCTTTGTGGATTAACTTTGATAACACTGAGTTCTACACTGACGGACTTAAGCACTACTCCAAAGCTTTAGGAGCAACAAAGTAATGTTTAAGAACACACTCAGGGCGCTTCTCTCATATATACTGATCACGGTAATTTCAGTACTTATGATGCTTTCCCTAAAGAAGCTCGATAATCCACTAGTACTAAGGATAGTTATGATTATCTACTCACTAGTATTACTTATGCTGTTCTATTTATCAGGCTTTTTAGTAAACACTAGATATAGGAAGAACAAGGCGCTTAAATCGTACAACTTAATCATATTTATAGGCCTAATTATATTTATAGCCTCGCTAATACTTTCGAAGTTCTATATAAAGGCGGAGCTATTTACAGAGAAATATTTCATATTCAATATAATGAATCAAGCTATGTACCTAGTTTTGAAGAGCTTTTTTATACCAGTAAACGCTATTACATCGTTCATTGCGTTTTTAATGACAAAGCTTCTCTACTCACTGGGCGTTCATAGCAAATACAAGTTAAGGAAGTGATAATATGGCAAAAACTATTGATGACAAATTTATGGATCTAATGAAGGAAACTAATGAAAAATTTGATGCACTTAGAACCAAGATTGACAATATACCTAAGATGTCTAAGGCTGGCACAAGACTTATTACTAAGAAAGAAAAAGAACTTATTGAAAATTCAATGAGAGAAGAAAAAATTTCAAAAGAAGAAAATACTGAAGAAAACACTATTGAAGAATAATTAAAGGAGTTAATATGCTTATAGACGGTGAAGTAATTAAAATTGTATATAGAAATGATTTGAACGCGTATACCGTTATGCAAGTTAACTCTGACGGCGAGCTTATCACTTGCGTTGGCACTGCCTTGACTGTTAAGGAGCACGACTACGTTGAGCTTGAGGGCGAGCTTGTCTTTCACGAGAAGTACGGCGAACAAATTAATTTTACTAAGCTTAGCTTTAAAGAGAGAGACACAATTGAATCGATTAGGAGCTACTTGATTAAAAGTGGCATTCCTAAGATTGGTGAAAAAAGAGCCGAAGAGATTATTGACCTCTTCGGCCTTGATTCTATTAAAGTAATTTTTAACGAAACAGATAAACTTCTTCAAGTAAGAGGCATAGGTAAAAAGGCTCTTGCCGATATAAAAGAATACATAAAATCAAATAAAGAGCGTGAAGAGATACTTCAAAAGCTTGCGAAATACAATCTGCCAACGGCTACCCTACTAAAAATATATAATATATATGGCGATGAAGCCATCAATATATTAAAAAACAATCCATATAGACTTATCTACGACAAGATTGGTATCGGCTTTAAAACTGCGGATAAGATTGCTCTTGAAGAAGGCGCCGACGCCAATGGACTTGAACGCTTAAAGGCAGCCATCATCTATCTTTTAAATATATATCTTGCTCAAGGCTCGACCTACATACCAAAGGACAGGCTATATGAAGAACTAAAATTTCTTATGACTATGGACGAGGATAAATTTAATCTCGCCATCAAAGAGCTCGCAACTACTGGAAACATCGCCGTTAAGAAGGCACGCGGAAGTAAGTATAACGTCTACCTAAGCCTTTACTACAAGAAAGAGCTTGAGTGCGCAAAGAGGCTCTATGACATCAAAAATGCGTCACCATCGACCTATGTCTTTGACTGCGACGAGCTTATAGAAAAGTATGAAGCAAGTGAAAATATTATCTTTGACGAAAAACAAAAGCTTGCGATTAAGAAGGCCTTTGTCAATAACATCTCCATCATCACAGGTGGGCCAGGCACTGGAAAGACCTCGATCATCGAAGCCATCATCACCATACTAAAGACTTTCAATATAAGTTTTGCTCTTGCGGCGCCAACTGGTAAGGCCGCCAAGCGTATGGAGGAAAAAACGGGTGAAGCGGCTATGACTCTTCATAGGCTATTAAACATCGCCCCTATCGATGGCGCGGACTTTTTCGAAAGCTCTGAGGAGATCGAGGCAGACTTTATTATAGTTGACGAAGTATCTATGATGGATACACTTCTCTTTAGTGAGCTACTCGCGGCTATTGAGCCGGGCAAGTCACTACTACTGCTTGGTGACAAGGACCAGCTACCTAGTGTTGGCGCTGGCAATGTCTTAGAAGATTTAATTAATTCAAACGAGGTCGAAACGACTGAGCTCGAACATATATATAGACAAAGTGAAAATAGTATGATAGCGATTAACTCGCAAGAGATACGCATGGGTCGTATGCCTGAGGTAAATAAAAAGGATAGTGATTTCTTCTTCATAAGCAAGGACTCGGACGATGATATACTTGAAGAGATACTTGATCTTTTAAACGAAAGGCTGATAAATTACTTCAGTTTAGACCCATTCAAAGACGTGCAAATACTTACACCTACTAAAAAAGGCAAGCTTGGCACGCTTAATCTAAATTACATGCTGCAAAACCTACTTAATTCACGCGCTGATAAGGAAACTGTCAGAGCCATGGGCAAGGAGTTTCGTGTTGGCGACAAAGTAATTCAGATGAAGAATAATTACGACATAATTTCGCATGAGTATAAGAATGGCAAGTACGAGGAAGTGACTGGCGTCTTCAATGGCGACACAGGCATAATCAGAAGCGTTGACAAAGATAACGAGACCATTGACATAGACTTTGACGATGGCAAGAGCGCTACTTATGATTTCTCCTTACTTGGAGAGCTCTCACTTAGCTATGCCCTAACCGTTCATAAGTCCCAAGGCAGTGAGTTTGACTGCGTTATCATGCCTATTACCTACGCTAATGAAAAGCTACTAACAAGAAATCTTCTCTACACGGCCATAACGAGAGCGAAAAAATTACTTATCCTAGTCGGCAGAGAAAAATATCTAAAGCTAATGATTGACAATAACTTCATCAGCACTAGATACACTAGCCTTGAAAAGAGGATACGCGATTTAAAGAAGGTATTCAAATGAAAATCTGTCCATTTTGTAATGAAGCATTTGATGGCGCAAAGCCCTACTGCTCTAGCTGCAGCGCAAACATTGAGATAATCAGAAAAACTTTCTTCATTGATGGCTTTGAGAGGCTCTACTCAATCGTCTACTACAACGACTTTTTTAGAGAGCATCTCTTTAACTACAAGTTTGGCATGCAAAAGAAATATTTATCTGCCCTCGCCTATCTATTTGAAGAAGAAATTAAAAATATTATGAGAGAAGAAAATATTGACTACATCGCAAGCGTCCCCATGAACGAAGAAAAGCTAAGAAAGAAAGGCTTTGACCATATGGGCGAGATTGTAAAGATCATTTCTAACTAATAATCGATGATATAATAACAACAGGAACGACTATGAAGGACTCGGCTCGCGCCATGAAGGACGCTGGCTTTGACAAGGTCTTCGGTCTCATCCTGTGCTCAAGGAGGTAAATATGTTTAAATACGCAATAATTGGTGGAACGGCTCTTAAGAGCATGAAGAGCATTGAGACAAAGACAATAGAAAATGAATATGGCCTTTGTGAATACAATGTTCTTAATGAAGACACTATCTTCGTTCCAAGGCACGGAATGAACTACTCAGTTCCCCCTACCTTTATAAATTACAGAGCAAATGTCAAGGCGATGAAGGACTTAGGCGTGGAATATGCCTACGCAATCAACTCAGTTGGCTCGCTTAGAGAAGAAGTAGAGCCGCTTACTATAGTCATGGCGACTGACTTTTTGGACTTCACTAAGAAAAGGGACTACACTTTCTTCACTGGTCTTGATAAGGGCGTTAAGTTCATTGCAATGGACGAGCCTTATTCACTAGAGATGAATAAATTATTCGAAGAAAAATACGATGGCAAGTTAATGACAGGCGTCTTAGTAACTACTGAAGGACCAAAGTTTGAGACTAAGATTGAAAATAAATTCTACAAGTCAATCGGCGGCGACGTCGTTGGCATGACTGGTTCACCTGAAGTTATACTTGCGAATGAATTAGGCATCAAGTATGCTTCACTAAATGTTGTTGGTAACTACGGTACAGGCGTTACTGATAAGCACGTCGAAATCACAAACGAACAAGAGGACATCGCCTTAAAGGCGGCTCATGTTGTTTTAGATATATTCAAAGCTGGCCTAGATTTTAATGATGGAGCGAAGTTCCTATGATGCCAGATATTGACACATTCACAGCATGGACCGATGAAGCTTGTGAGAGACTACCCGAAGTTTTCTTTAGAGATCTAAATCTTGGCGTAGTCGTCTCAGAGGACTTAAAGATATCGCCCGATGCGATTGACGATGACCTATTTATCCTGGGTCAATACGAGCGCTCAGCCATGGGCAAGGCTATATACATCTACTACGGTTCTTTTATGAAGATGTATGAGGACTGGCCTGAAGATGATATCAAGGACATGATATACCACGTTTTAAAACACGAGTTCACTCATCACATGGAAGGCCTTGCAAATTACAGAGACCTAGAGGTCGAAGATGAGGAGCAGCTTAAAAGATATAAGGAAATGAAGAAGCATGATCATAAATAGTGATTGGGAAGAATTTTTACAAAGTGAATACACTAAGGACTACTTCATCAAGATGCGTGACGCACTTCGCCACGAGTACAAGGAGCACACCATATATCCAAAGTACTACGAGATATTCAAGGCGCTTGAGCTATCGCCACTAAAGGACACCAAGGTCTTTATCTTGGGTCAAGACCCATATCATGAAGTAAATCAGGCCAATGGCCTAGCCTTCTCCGTTAATGACGGCGTGGCGCTCCCACCATCTTTAAGAAATATATATAAGGAGCTCTACGACGATTTAGGCATTGTCAATAGAAGCGGCGATTTAGATGCTTGGGCAAAACAAGGGGTGCTGCTTTTAAACTCGACACTAACAGTTCGCAAGGGCTATGCCAATTCACATAAGGACATAGGCTGGCAAATATTTACCGATAAGATCATCGAAACGCTTTGCAAAAACAAAGAAAATGTTGTCTATATCTTATGGGGCGCTTACGCGAGAAGCAAAATGAGATACATCAATATTAAAGAAATAGATTGGAGTATAAAATGAAGAAAATTTTGATTAGCTCACAGCCATATTCGGATGGCAAGAGAAATTATGTACAAATCAATAGAAATTACGCAGAAGCCGTTAAGATGGCGGGTGCAGTTCCTTTCATAGCGCCATATACTGACCTTGATGGCGTAAGTGAACTCGTGGCAATGGCTGATGCAGTCATACTTACAGGCGGCCACGATGTAAATCCACTTGTCTATGGCGAAGAACTGCAAAAAGGCATACAAGGCATTTCGAATGAAAGAGACGCCTTTGATCTAAAGCTTATAGAGGAAGCGCTTAAACAAGGAAAGCCTATGCTTGGCATATGCAGAGGAATGCAGCTCATAAACGCATACCTAGGGGGAACGCTTTACCAAGACATATACAAGGCAAACGTAGCTAAGCTCGAGCACGTGAGCTTCGATACACTTTCTGTCGGCGCGCACTACATCACTATCAAAGAGCAAAGCTTTTTACACAGGGCAACTGGCCTTAAGAAGATGCTTGTCAACACAGAGCATCATCAAGCCGTTAAGGATATAGCGGAGGGCTTTAAAGTCACAGCAAAGTCTTCCGACGGCATAATTGAAGCTATGGAGGACGTTCATAGAAAGATCTATCTAGTGCAGTTCCATCCAGAGGCTATGGCTGTGAATAATAATGGAGAAGCAATAAATATATTTAAGGAGTTTATAAAATTACAATGAAAAAGAAATTTGACAGATACGAATACTTCGGCGATAACGAAGAAATTGCTACTACCATCACAGCCATCGTCATAGGCTGCTTACTATCAAGTTTTGCGATAAACTTTTTCTTCATACCAAATAAGCTTTTATCAGGCGGCGTTGGCGGCATCTCCATCATCATAGAACTACTTACTGGCCTACCAGCAGGTATCATGCTCTTTGCTATTAACCTACCAATATTTTTATTCGGACTAAAAGAGCTTGACAAGAAATTCTTGGTTTACGCCTTCATAACTACTTTCGTTTTATCCGCGACTATGGTACTCTTAAGACCCATGCAAAAGCTTAATACCTTTGATGACATACTTATCAGCGCAATCTTTGGAGGCGTTCTTAATGGTATAGGCATGGGCGTTTTATTTAGGCACGGCGCTTGCCAAGGCGGCCTCGACATAGTTGCCGCAGTATGTAAGAAGCGCTACAACATAAACATCGGCAGCGCACTTATGGCGATGAACGCAATCATAATTAGTTTAGCGAGTATAAAATTTGGTGTTCTTAAAGGCCTTTACACAGTTATATCGATGTTCGTTGCATATCAAGTGCTTGACAAAGTGCAAACAGGCGCTAATGCGACAAAGAGCGTTATGATTATATCGAAGGACTACGAAGAGCTTTCATACGAGCTGATGAACAAGCTTGAGCGTGGTGCAACCATCATCGACTCATACGGCGCTTGGTCCAAGAGCGATCTAAAGATCATCTTCATGCTAGTTAGACCTAGGGAGATAGTTGACGTCAAGAAGATAACTAACACCATAGACCCGAACGCCTTCATCACTATACAAGACACAAACGAAGTTAAAGGAAGAGGCTTTAAAGGCTCAGATAATTTCTAAAACAATCGTATAGCATATATCAAATACAAGACCCAGTTCATATGAACCGGGTCTTTTTGTGCGTAATTTATTCTATTCCTTTGTGTAATAAGTTGCTCTTCCCTTGCCATGTCTATCAATATATCCCTCCTCAAGTAAAGTCTTTAATGAGTTCTCGATAGATGCCTTACTAAGATTTGGAACTATCTTCATTAGCTCACTCTTAGTAAAATTAGCATAAATAGTATCAATGGCAGCTCTAACTTGCTCAAGTGCAGTCAATCCCTCTCCAAATATATCTAATCTAGTTTCAAAATCTCTGTAAGCGGCAAGTATAGTAGCTAGTATATACTTAATAAAGTAGCTCTTATCCTCATTCTCCTCATGCCATCCCTTACTGCTCTTATCAAGCGCTTTATAATAATCAAGCTTAGTCTTTTCTATCTTTTCTTCAAGACTAATGTATCTACCTATAAAATAATCTTCTTTATACAATAGTAGCGTCGTCAATAACCTTGACATCCTACCATTGCCATCATTAAATGGATGTATACACAAAAAATCATGTACAAAGCTAATAAGTAGTATAAGCTGATTTATATCGCCTTTCTGAAGCTCATCATTATATGAAGAGCATATCGCTTCGATGGCTGCATACGTTTCATAAGGAGCAAGCGGAGTGAAAATTACATGTGACTCGCCACCCGGCATTGTCTCTGTGATATAGTTTTGCACGTTCTTAAACTGACCGCCGATAGATTTAGACGAATACTTATATAAGTCCCTATGAAGCTGCAAAATAATTTCTGGCTTTATGCTTATATAATCATAAGAATTGTGTATCGTTCTTAAGACATCTTGGTAGCCAAGTATTTCTTCTTCATCTCTATTCATCGGTTTAACTTTTTTCATTACAAGGTCTTTTATCCTTGTATCAGTAGTTCTAATACCTTCAATTTCATTTGAGCTCTCAGTACTCTGTATTATAGCTAGATCTACTAAAGTATCAAGTACTTTTGCCTTTTGACTTATGATAATATCTTGTCTTCCCTTGTATTCACTTATCTTTGAAATATAGTTTAATGTCTCTTGGTCCCATTGTTTATACTTCAATTTTGAATAATCAAAATTTCTCATCGCCTAAACCTCCTCTCTTTATCGCCTAAATTGTATCATATTTTAGGCGATTCGTCAAGTTTTAGGCGAAAAAATATCTCTCGGCTCTCACCAAGAGATATATATTAATAATAAACTTCTTCTAAGACTAGTCCCTTCGCTGGCAAAGTCGGTGCAAGTCCCCTTCTATCGCCCTCGTCTATCGCTCTAGCCATCTCATCTATATCCAAGATGCCAGTACCAACAAAAACGAGTGTGCCCGCCATAATCCTAACCATATTATATAAAAAGCTTCTGCCCTTGACGTCGATGTAGACAAAGTCGCCGTCCCTAATGATGTCAACCGAGTGAATGGTCCTAACCGTCGTGTCAACGTCGCTACCTATGGCCATAAAGGCTTTGTAGTCCTTCTCGCCGACCATGTGTTTCGCGGCCTCGCGCATCAAGTCAAGATCCAGCTTATATGGAAAGTTGTATGCAAAGTGCCTGTCGGTCGCCCTGCCAAACTTCCTGTGCTCAAGCGTATATCTATAGTACTTGCCCTTCGATGAGAAGCGCGCGTGAAAGTCATCTGGAGCCTCTTCACTCTTAAGGACCCTGATGTCCTCAGGAAGCTTGTCGTTGATTGGATATATCATCTTTTCGACCGGACATACGGATTCAGTTTTGAAATTCAAAACAAAGCCTCTTGCACTCACGCCCTTGTCAGTCCTCGAGCAGCCAATAACTTTTATATCTTCACCCAAAGCCTTGCTAATGGATGCATTCAGTACGTCCTCTACCGTGTGAGCGTTCTCTTGTGCTTGAAAGCCAGAATAATTTGTCCCGTCAAAATCTATAAGTAATTTTATGTTCTTCATATGAAATTAAATAGATACTTTGTCGATATTATAAAGCCAAAGTATATCAGTATTACAATTATAGCCACTTTATCTGTCTTTGTGTAGATAAGTGGATTTAGCTTGCCTCTGTTGTCACCGCCTGCGTAGCATCTCGCGTCCATGGCGATGGCTAGTTCATCCGCCCTCTTAAGTGCGTTTAAGAAAAGTGGTATCATCAGTGGCAGCATCTTCTTAGCCGTCTCGATTATGTTCTTGCCGCTAAAGCTTGCTCCTCTCGACTCTTGTGCCATCTTGATCTTGTTAGCCTCTTCAGCCAATGTCGGTATGAATCTTAAGGCTATAGTCATCATCATCGCTAGTTCATGAGTTGGTACCTTAATCTTCTTAAGCGGACTCATCAGCGACTCAAGTCCATCAGTTAGTCTGATTGGCGATGTCGTAAGCGTTAGTAGTGACGAACCAAGTATTAAGAGTAGTAGTCTAAATGACATGAAAAGACCTGTGTTTAGCCCTTCATATGTCATCGACGGCCACTTAAGATTTGGAAATATTTGTGTTCCCGGCGTGAAAAATACATTAAAGATTAAAGTCATTATGATTATCACGCGCATCGGCTTAAGCCCTCTGATAATTATTTTTATAGGCACCTTACTCATTAGTATAAGCGTGATTATGGTGATCGCCACAAGTCCAAGTATGATATATGAATCAACGAAAAAGATCGCTATCATAAATACAAAGACGAAGATCAGTTTAACTCTTGGGTCTAACCTATGAACAAAGCTATCTGTCGGAAAATATTGTCCTATGGATACGTTATTAAACATTTTTCTTCACCTCGAAATACTCGTGTATATGGCTCCTTGCCTCTTCAACGGTCTTGACATATGGATTTAGGCCCGGATATTTCTCCTGCAAAGTAAACATAAACTCAGTTATCTCAGGTACGCCAACATCGTACTTCTTAAGAAGATCACGCTCCTTAACCGCTTCATCAGTAGTCTTGTGCATGATAAGCTTTCCTTTGCTTAAAACGACTATCTCATTCGCATAAGCAAAGACGTCCTCCATCGAGTGTGAGACCAAAACAACAGTGATCTTAGTCTTTTTGTATATATCATAGATCTCATCAAGTATTTCTTCCCTAGCCCTCGGATCAAGACCCGCTGTTGGCTCGTCAAGTATAAGCACCTTAGGCCTCATGGCAAGTATGCCCGCTATGGCAACACGCCTTTTTTGTCCACCTGATAATTCAAAGGGCGACCTGTCCTTAACCCATTCGTAGTCGAGCTTAACGTCCTCAATCGCGTCCTTAACACGTATCGCGATCTCCTCGTCACTTAGTCCAAGGTTCTTCGGTCCAAAGGATAGTTAGCGATATATCGTCAAGCGCCTTCACCTCAAACGGCGTGTCCTTATTATATATAAATGATAAATTTTTTATTTCAATCATAATTTTGCCACCAATTCATCTATACTTAGCTCATTACCAGCGACATCGAAGCCATCCTCCTTAAGAAGATTGCTTAGCTCAGTCACTTGCGGCACATCAAGTCCAAGCGAGTGCACCTTTTTTACGTCAGAGAAAATCCTTCTAGGTGTATCGTCCCAGACCAATTTGCCCTCGTGCATAACCATGAGTCTGTCAGATAGAACCGCCTCGCTCATGAAGTGCGTGATGAGTACTATAGTCTTTTCATATTTTCTGTTCAGTTTGATAATGGTGTCCATGACTTCCTTCCTGCCCACTGGATCGAGCATGGCAGTCGGCTCGTCAAAGACAATGATGTTCGGGTTGATAGCAAGTATGCCTGCGATGGCTAGCCTTTGCTTTTGTCCACCGCTCAATAGGTTCGGCGCATGCTTTTTGTATTCACTCATCGATACTATCTCCAAAGCTTCGTCGACCCTCTTTCTAATCTCAGGCGTTGGCAGACCAAGGTTCTCTGGTCCAAAGGCAACGTCCTCTTCGACTATGGTCGCTATGATTTGATTGTCCGGATTTTGAAAGACAAGTCCTAAGTTTTGTCTTATCTCAAGAAGGTTTTCTTCGTTCTTCGTGTCTATCTCAAAGCTCACATCGTCTAGAGCCTTCTTGTCTTTTTCATTTTTGTCGTAAGCAAAACTTACATTTTCAAATTTAATCATGCTATCACCTAAATTTAATAATACCATATTCACAGCGATTTTACAAGGTTTTTAAGCGATTATCTCAATTAATATTATTGTCTTTGTCCTCACCACGTTTATGGTTTTGCGCTTATATATAAAAAAGTGCTCAGATAGTAATTTTACTTATCATTCGCCCGTCATATGAATAGTAATTTTACTTAAGATATGACATGCGATGGCAATAGTGATTTCACTTAGCGAATAACATGCGATAGCAATAGTGATTTTGTTTGACGAATGACACACAATGGCATAAGCACGTCCACTATACCTAATACAAGTCACTAAGCTTCTTTATTTGACTATATGACTAAAACTGTCAAATATACTACAAAAGTAGTATTGACAAGCCCATGCAAATGGTCTATAATTGTCTTAGTCATTCAAGTAGCAATAAAGTTTAAGTAGGTAGATGAAAGACAGGTGATAAGATGACAAGAACAATACTTCATTCAGACATGAATAACTGCTACGCCTCTATCGAGAGAAAACTAAATCCATCTCTCGTTGGTAAACGGCTTGTAGTCTGCGGTTCAGCCCGTGACAGGCACTCCATAGTTCTAGCTAAGAGCTACGAAGCAAAGGCCTTTGGCGTAAAGACGGGAGATAGTCTCTTTGAGGCGAAGATGAAGTGCCCCGGCCTAGTTGCTGTAAAACCGCACTATGATGAGTACTTTAAGTTCTCAAAGTTAGCGCATAAAATTTACTATAGCTATACCAATCAAGTCGAACCCTTCGGCTTAGACGAGTGCTGGCTCGATGTAACAGGCTCCAAAAAATTATTTGGCAGT
>QWCE01000939.1_pt1 | contig 49671 bp, 41 predicted proteins | sample 1972531 | NCBI WGS metagenome assembly QWCE01 (sample SAMN09866716, study PRJNA288562) | Human gut metagenome isolate term4_stool, whole genome shotgun sequencing... | reverse complement strand
ACTGCGCTTCACGGACTTCCACGGGAGAAGCATCGCCCAGAGGAGCGTGCTTCAGCATGGGCTCGCCCTTATCGTTGGTGGACAGTTCAAAAATGTTAAGGGTTTCTTAGCAAATATTTTTCTTGCTCTATTGTATCCAAGTGTTTATAATATAAGGTGGTGGGGTTTTGAACAAACAAACCATCAAGCGTTTTCCCTGGCAGTTTGGCTCTGCCAGAAGCAGTGGGAGGATGTAGTTTCCGCTGTGTGATAGAGTGAAATTTGAAGAGACGTAGTTGGAGGTACTTTATATGAGAAAAACAAAGATCATCTGCACCCTGGGCCCGTCCACCGATAAGGACGGCGTGCTGCGCGAGCTGGTCGCCAATGGCATGAACGTGGCCCGTTTCAACTTTTCCCACGGCTCCTATGAGGAGCACAAGGGCCGCCTGGACAACCTGAAAGCCATCCGTGCCGAGCTGGGCAAGCCCGTGGCTGCTCTGCTGGACACCAAGGGCCCCGAGATCCGCCTGAAAGAGTTCAAGAATGGCGTGGAGATGCTGGAAGCAGGCCAGACCTTTACCCTGACCACCCGTGAGGTGGAGGGCACCAAGGAGATCTGCTCCATCACCTACAAGGACCTGCCCCAGGATGTGCACGAGGGCGGCACCATCATGCTGGACGACGGCCTCATCAAGCTGCGCATCACCAACGTGACCGACACCGACATCACCTGCGAGGTGCTGAACAGCGGCAAGATCAAAAACAAAAAGGGAGTCAACGTGCCCGGTGTCCACCTCTCCATGCCGTACCTGAGCCAGCGCGACCGCGACGACATCATCTTTGGCGTGCAGCAGGGCTTTGATTTCATCGCCGCTTCCTTTGTGCGCACCGCACAGGACGTGTACGACATCCGCAACCTGCTGAACGAGTACGACTCCAACATTCGCATCATCGCCAAGATCGAGAACCGCGAGGGCGTGAACAACATCGACAGCATCCTGGCCGCCGCCGACGCCGTCATGGTCGCCCGTGGCGACCTGGGCGTTGAGATCGACTTCACCGAGCTGCCCGGCATCCAGAAGAGCGTCATCGACCGCTCGTTCTCCTTTGGCAAGCCCATTGTCACGGCTACCCAGATGCTGGACAGCATGATGGTCAACCCCCGGCCCACCCGTGCCGAGATCTCTGACGTGGCAAACGCCATCTACGACGGCACCTCTGCCATCATGCTTTCCGGTGAGACCGCTGCAGGCGCTTACCCCGTGGAGGCCCTCAAGACCATGTCCGCCATTGCCGAGCGCACCGAGAACGAGGTGCACTACCGCGACAACCGTCTGGTGGATGCCGGCAACGGCCAGATCAGCGTCAGCGACGCAACCGCGCACGCTGCCTGCCTGACCGCCAAGGACGTCAACGCTTCCGCCATCGTCACGGTGTCCGAGTCCGGCAACACCGCCCGCCTGCTGAGCAAGTACCGCCCCGCACAGCCCATCATTGCCTGCGTCATGAACGAGCAGGTGCAGCGTCAGCTGGCCATCTCCTGGGGCATCACCCCGCTGATGATGGCTCTGGCCCACAGCACCGATGAGCTGATCGAGATGTCCACCAGCCTGGCCAAAGAGAACGGCTACCTGCACGACGGCGAGCTGGCTGTTGTCACCGCCGGCGTCCCCGTGGGCGTTTCCGGCACCACCAACATGATCAAGATCCACATGATCGGCAACTGCCTGGCTACCGGCGTGGGCATCGGCCCTGAGGGCTCTGCCCTGGCCAACGCCACCGGCAAGGCCTGTGTCTGCCACAACCTGGACGAGCTGCGGGCCAAGTTCAAGCCCGGCATGGTCCTGGTGGTGCCCTCCACCTCCAACGAGATGCTGAGCTACGTCCGTGACGCCGCCGCCCTCGTGGTCGAGGAGCCGGGCCTGAACAGCCACGCTGCCATTGCCGGCAAGGCTCTGCTCAAGCCCACCATCGTGGGTGCCGCCGGTGCTACCAGCCACATCCGTGATGGCCTGATGGTGGCCGTGGACTGCGCGCACGGCAGCGTGCAGCGCCTGCAGGCCTGATTTTACCTGAAAGATTGGGAGGAAGTAGCAATGGAACGGATCGCAAGCTTTTGCGTGGACCACACCAAACTGGACCGCGGCATGTACCTGAGCCGCCAGGACGGCGATGTGCTGACCTGGGACATCCGGATGAAAAAGCCCAATCAGGGCGATTACCTGACCACCGGCGCGGCCCACACGCTGGAGCACCTGTTTGCCACCTACGCGCGGAACAGCGCCTACAAGGACGGCGTCATCTACGTCGGCCCCATGGGCTGCCGCACCGGCTTTTACCTGCTCACCCGGGGCCTGACCCCCGCCGAGGCGCTGGCCCTGACCGTGGACTCGTTCCGCTTCATGGCCGCTTTTGAGGGCGCCGTCCCCGGTGCCAGTGAGGTGGAGTGCGGCAACTACCGCGATATGGACCTGCCCGAGGCCAAGGCGGAAGCAGCCGCCATGCTGCCCGTGCTGGAGGCTCTGACCGCTGACCAGCTGCACTACTGATCTCCCCCGAAACCTAACATAAGGTGCGGAAAAGGCACGTTCTCCAAAAGAGAGCGTGCCTTTTTGTAATATCTGCATAAATTATTCCGATTCGGAATCTTCAGGAAGCCGTCTCCACCCGGGTACAGCGCACCGCGCAGCGGGCACTGCCGCCGGTGGTACAGGTGAAGAGGGTCAAGTCCCAGTCATCGCCGTCCGCCTTGCCCACCATCTCTTCGATCTGGGTGGGCTGCAGGGTCTCCACTTTGGAGACGGTGTAGTCCCACTCCCGGCCGTCCATATCCACAAACTGCACCGTGGTGCCTATCGCCAGCCGCTTGACAGGACTGAAATGCCGGGCATAGTTGTGGCCGCAGATGACCAGATCGTCCGTGAAGACCGAGCCCGCGTACCGCCCCGGGGCAATTTTGAGGCCCGGATAGCTCCACTCGCTCATCACGGGCAGGGCCAGCCCGATGGACGGGATGGAGAGATACCCGATGTAATCCCAGCCATCAATGGCGGTAACGGTCATCTCCCGAGCGGTGTCCTCCACCTGGGTGGGCACCAGAAGCTGCAAATGGTTCTCCTGCTCGTCCAGCGTCGTTTCCAGCTGGTCCAGCACCTGTGCCGCCGCTTTCTGGGCGCGGCCATTGTCCCACTGGTTGTAGCCCAGCAGGCCCAGCGCCCCGGCCAGCAGCAGCGCTCCCAGCAGAATGAGGATGGTTCCAAGTCGTCTTTTCTGCATGGCTCAGTGTTTTTTGCGGAGCAGGATGCCCGCTGCAATGAGGCAGGTGCCTGCCGCCGTCAGCACCGGGATGGGCCAGTTCAGCTGGCCGGTCTGGGGCAGGGTCGGGCGGCCATTCAGCACCCAATCGTCCGGGTTGCCCGGATTGGGAGCCGCGTTCTTATCCGGGCGGCCGTTCAGCACCCAGTCATCGGGGTTGTCGGCACCCGGAGGGGTGTTCTTGCCCGGTTCCTCGGGGATATCCGGAGTCTCCGGTTTGTCCGGGTTTTCCGGCGTGGTCGGCTTTTCCGGCTCGGTGGGTTTCTCGGGTTCCGTGGGTTTGTCCGGTTCCTCCGGCTTGTCGGGTTCTTCCGGCACGTCCGGCGGGGTGGTGGGCGTCAGCGTGCCCACCTTGGGCAGGGCGTCCACATCGTAGAGGTACGTGTCCTCCTCCACCAGCGGCACCGACACCAGGAACGGGTTGATCTTCTCATACCCGGTGGAAGCGGTGCTCTGGACGACGAGATACAGGCCCAGCGGCAGCCGTGAGAAGACGGCCTTGCCATCGGTGTCCACAGTGAGCGTCTCCCCTTTGCTACCGGCCGGGCGCTTGTCGTCCAGGGTCCGGGCCAGGTCGCTCTCCGAGAGATCGCCGAGGGAAACGCCGCAATTTTCAAAACCATTTGTATAATCGTAGCTTAAATTTCCATTTTGGCGGCTGATGGAGGCCACCTGATACAGGGTCAGCTTGCCGCCCGAGACAGCGCTTCCGCTCTCGGAATCCCGGAGGGTCACGGTGATGCTGCCTTTCCGGGTGAGCTCAATGCTGGCGGCCGTGGCGGCGGCAAACGCCGGGGCCGCGCACGCTGCCGCCAGTGCCACAGCCAGCAACAGCGCCGCCAGCTGTTTACGAATTTGTTTCATGGGGGTCACCTCTCGTCATTTTCTCATGTTTGCCTGCTTTCGGACGCTTCCGTGTGGTCACCAGCAGCCAGATCAGCAGCACTGCCAGCATGGGCAGGGCAATGACAGGCGCCGTGATGATGGGGTCGATCCGTGTCGCGTCCGCCGTGACACGGACATGTTTCTGGCTCTCCCGCGTGTTGACACGGTGGCCGCGCACCAGCAGGCGGTGGGTATTGATGCCGTAGGGCGTGCAGGTCATCAGGGTAACGTAGTCCTGCCCCTCTACGGGCTGTAATAGATCCGTCTCGGTGGGGAGGACAATGGAGATCCGGTCCACCTCATAGGTCAGCACCCGGTCCAGCACCGTGATGGTGAACGTGTCGCCCGTTTCCAGCTCGTCCAGATTGGTGAACAGCTTGGCGCTGGGCAGGCCGCGGTGGGCCGAGATGACCGCATGGGTGCCCGCCCCGCCCACGGGGAGGCTGCTGCCCTCCAGATGACCTGCCGCCACCTGCAAAACACCATCGCTGGTGCCGTGGTAGACGGGCAGCTCCACGCCGATCCTGGGGATGGTGATATACCCCATGATGCCCGTGCCGGAGACGTCCAGCGTCTCGTCATAGCCGGAGACCTGCTCCGGCGTGAAGAACGAATTGGGCGTGGCCGCCAGCCGTTGGTTGTAGGCGTCCGCCGCCTCAAAATAGGCGGTATAGTCCGCATCCGACATCTCGTTGACCGTCTCGTCATAGCTGGCCAGCGCGCGGGACTGGTGGCGCTGGTTGACATAATCGCTGACGGTGGGATATAACATCACGGATAGACCCACGAGAAAGATCAGGATTAAAATTATGGTACTGCGGTTCTTTTTCATGGGCTACTCCCTAATGTTATCAGGATATTTTTTGCTTTGGGGTTTGGTTTAGCGCTTGTTCTCCATCCGCTTCTTGGTCACCAGCAGGACCACCGCCACAGCCATCAGGCCGCCGCCAACGACGTAGAAGACCGTGGTACCCATGCCGCCGGTGGAGGGCAGGGTGGTGCCGGCGTTGTTTTCAACACCAAAACCACCGGAGGTGTAAGATTTTTCCGCACTGTCGTAAGTTGCATCTGCAACAAAGTTTGTTGCCGTAAGGTCTACCGACTGCTTGCCTTCCAATGCATTGAAACCATCTGGGGCTTTTGTCTCTTCCAGATAATAAGTCTTTTTCTTCAGACCACTAATTTTTGCAACACCGTTGACTGTAATTGTATCCGTTGTACCAGTGGTTTCCGTTGCATCTGCTACCCGATAGGTCTCAGTATCCTTATCGTAAACAAACTTGATTGCAGCAGCATCCGTTGCATTGCTCTCGTACAGTTTGAACTTTGCACCATTCAACAGGACATTTGCGTCCCCTTTCTTGGTGTACTTGACCAAATCAAACTGATAAGTTTTTGTTTCCGTCTGACTGGTCTCAGTAGTATTTTTCTCACCATATGTCAGGTGCGTCGCATTCTTGCCCTCGTCAACCTTGACTGCATTCTTGTTGACTGTAGCCGTATAAGTAACAGTGATATCCTTTGCTTCTGTAATCGAATCACAGAAAGTCGAATCAAAAACCACTTCAAAGGTGCATCCGTCTGTAACGTCCGTTCCCTGCTTAAGTGTGTACTTTGAGGCGTCCACGGTAGAATTTTCTGCTCCCATCGTAACCACCACACTGCCGGAGAACGTCAAGCCTTTGTTCATAGTATCATGCAGAACATAATTCTCGGCACCCTGCTTCGCATGAATCACCGTCTGGAAGGTAACCGTCTTACCAATCTGCTCACTATTCTCGCTGAGAAGTTCACTACCCTCTTTGATTTTTTTGTCTACCGAGGGCACTTCATTCTTTTCTTTAATGCTCACCGTCTCATGGTTATTATCCAGAGCAACAACGGTACCCATCGACGAATCAATGAGATAATAACCAAGCTCCAGCCCGTCAAACTTTACTACCTCGTCCTTTGCTGTGGTAGTCTTAGACCCCGCACTGGTAATAGTGCCCTTATTGCTGTTTGCATAAGTTAGAGCTTTCTTTGCAAACTCAGCAGCATTTACTTCAGTCAGAGTCGTTCCTTTTGATACAACGCCATTTTTGAGGGTCACATAATTTTTGCCCTCACCAGTTTCAAAGAACTGCTTCCATGCACTAACAACCGTGTAATTGTATGCATCATTGTCAGCATTATACGACAAATCAAACATTTTATAGATGGTATACGTCGTACCCGCCTGCGTATTGGTAATTTCAATGTTACCACCATTCGCCGCAAACGCCGGGACGGCCATGGCCAGCACCAACGCAAATGCTGCAAGCAGCGCCAACATGCGTTTTACTTTTTTCATACTTCTTTACTACCTTTCTTACGTTCCCTCTCTGAGACGCCAGAGAGGGGATTTATTTTCCTACGTTCGGTTTGTTGCCGGGGTCAGAGCTGCAGGAGTCACTCTTCCCCCCTTTTCCGCTTGCGCCTGGAGTTATATCCACACAGCATCGCGGCCAGCGCAATGGCCGCGCCGCCTGCCGTGTAAGGAACCGTGCCGCCCGGGGAGCCGGTGGAGGGGAGCTCGTAGGTGGGGGCCTTGGAGGCGGTATTGATCACCTTGATGGTTCCGCCGGGAGCAACTCCGTTTCTGTTGTTATCCTCATAAGATACCTCAAAACCATTCACTTCTGGCGTTTCTACCACATAGTAAAGCCCATCCGGATCAAGTCCGGTAAATGTATGGCTCCACTCCTCTGCTGCGGTTAGATCAACCGAATCTTCTACTTTTGTATCCGGTACTTCACCTGTTCCTTTTTTCCAAAGCTGAACCGTCACTTTATCCGGCAGACTATCTGGCAACGGAGCTTCGTTTGTGCCCTGCCAGTACTTCCGGACAGTCAGGCTTGTGGGGCGCTGCTGGTTTGTAATGGTTACTTTATCGCCGTTGGTATAGCCATATTGGATATGCTCTCCATCACGATTTGTATAAGTCGTACGGTACAGGTTGCTCAGTTTCTGTTCTATGACATAATACTTATACTGATCGTCCAGCTGAGTGAATGTCGCTTTCCAGTGGTTTGCTTTATCCAGCGTAACTGTTTCCACAAGATTGTCGGCGGTCAGGCGCTCATTGCTGAATTCTTCATTTGCCGGATAGCGATAAACATTCACCTTGATTTCTGTTATACCGTCTGGCGCTGTACTCAATACATTTCCAGCTGCATCTTTCCAGATCTTTTCAATGTCGAGCTTCTTTGCTGCATTTGTCACTTTCAGCTCATAACTCTTGCCATGCACATAATAAAGAATGTTATCTCGTTCATCCTTTGTCATGCCGCCAACAAGGTCTGTTTCCTTACTTGCACCAGTTGCAGCCTTATAAGCCTCCTTTTTATTGCTGTTCGTATCGTCCTTGCCCTGAGCCAGCCAGATGAAATAATACGGTGTTCCACTGTTCACATATCCATCCAGCGACTTTGTTTCTACCAGTTTGTAGAGCGTATTTGTCTGCAGATTGGCAACATCATAACTTGCCTCTGCACCAGGCGTCATCAGAATGGTTCCATCTGCCCGTGTTGTAAGGGTATTTCCTACTCTCTCAAATGCGTTGTTCGTACTACTATACTTATAAAGCTCAAATTCCACGCCAGGAAGTACTTTCTGCTCATCGTTTGCTGCAACTTTCAGCACTCGAATCTGACCAGCTGTCGATGCACTGGCACCTGCATTCACATGGTTATACTGAACTCCATCCGATGATTGCCAGGCTGCACCAACGGTTGCCTGATTTTTCAGCGTAATCTGCATTGCATTCGCCTTGGATGTATCCAGCTCATAAACATATTCCAATTTGTAATGCACGGCATCTGGGACTTTGATTTTGATCACATATTTTGTTTCTTCTGCGTTTATTTTTTTAGACGATGTTGTCATCTCTGTGATCTGCTCTTCTGTTTGCGTACCATTTGCGTCTACCCGATACAGCTTAACAGAATCACGGTCCAATTTTGCAGTCGCTCTCTTGGGGACTGTAAAATCATCTTCAAAATCAAGATATACCTCTTTGGGATTCAGCTTTTGCGCCTGCGGGTTGATATCCACAACATATTTGACGGTCGAGCTGCCATCCTTGTATTCACTCGACTTGGTCAAATAGGTGCTGTCTCTCTTTACGACTGCTGTTGCTGTTGCGTCAGCTACACCCTCCCAGCTTGCTGTGTTTACATACGGTTTTTCGGATTCTATGAGCGTATCCCAGAAATCCGGGTCATCCACTTTTACACAATAAGCAATGGCAATCCGGTTTTTCTTCTTATCCGTCTGCTTTTCAAGGTTCTGCTTGACATTGCTCAGCGTAAAAGTGATCACCTGTTGGTCGTTGACATCCGTCGTCGTTTTTGCTGTAAAGTTTTCAGCCGGATATTTTACAGTGTCCTTATTATAAATGCTTCCTTGCTTCTCACTCTCTTCTGCATAAAAAGCATACGGGCTCTGCGCTGTATCCAGCACCATTCCCTTGGGCAATGTATCATTGATCCGAATGGTGTCCTGGCTGCCATCTACTTCCAGCCAAAGCTTGTACCAAATGGTTGTCCCAGACTCTCTATAATTAAATTGTCCGTTCTGACCAGGGGCCATAAAATAGTAACCGCTTCCCGTACTACTATCCTTGCTCACCATTTTTTCCAGAGTGTTTTTTCCGGGTTCTTTCTGGTAAAAATAGGTGCCCTGTGCCGTGCTGCCAAGGGAGGCAATTTTATTGTAGATCTCCCACTGCTTGCCGTTATCCATCGTCATTCCTGTCGTATCGATGTACGAGCTATAGCCAGTATATCCAATGTAACCAACATTCAGTTTCCAGACATTGCCTGCAGTCGAATCGGTAAAATCTACTTTTATTTTGAAAGCACGTACTTTGTCATTGTCTGCCGTCGCAAGTGTTTGGCCTATCACACCCTTTCCATCTGCATTTACAGTATAATTCTGATACATTTCATAGGTAATTTTAATTTTCTTTGATGCAGCCCATGAAACGTCTTTGCCAGAACTACCAGTTTCTGTTGTGTAGATTTGGATAATACTATTCAGCTGCTTTTTCAATTCTCCGTAGAGCGCATAGTGGTCCGCTTTCGCGGTCTTGTTGGTCACAGGAACAAACCAGTCCCACACTTCAAACGATTTTCCATCCCAATTCGTTGGCGTAGCTACTGTAAAGAACCACCTTGGTGCTTTCTTTAAATTATTGTTTCCTGCTACATCTTCAAGCTTTTCATTTGCATTTGCTCCAGGGCCTTTTCCAACATATGTTCCGCGTGCATTCACTTTTGTCGGTGCGTCAACGCTCTCACTATCTTGGTTTTTTGAAATCGTCGCCTTGTTGTCAACTTTTTCCCCCACCGCATTGGTATAATAAATGAATTTATAATACTTTCTGGTGGAATTTGCTCCAAACTTATATGTGAAACCTGCATTATTTTCCTTGTAGGTCACTTTCTCTTCCGTCTGCAGCTCCATGCTGTTTTCATTGTCACCTGCATAGATTTCTACCGTACCAAGAATTTTTACACCGGATGTTCCAAGTGTATCTTCCACCACATAGTCTTTCAGGTCAAATGGATAGGGATTCCGGACCAGCACTTCCCACCTGATTTGGCCAGTAATGGGATCATAACTACCCGATTTTTGCAGACGAGCCTGGTAAGTTGTATTCCACCAAGAGGGGTCTGTCCAACCGCCATCTTCATACTTTGCTTTCGCACAGTTTTCAAAGGAACCAGACAGCTTCTCATCTTTGCATTTTATTTTATCGAGCTTATATTTATATTTCAGGACATAATATTCCCCTGCTTCCAGTTTGTCCAGTCCTGTAACCTGAAAACTCTGTGCAGTTTGCGAGTTAAGTTCACTGCTCTCAAATTTCAGCTTTTCATTTTCTTTCAGTGTACTGGACGATTGCAGCGTTCCATTCGCAGCATATTTTTCCAGAACAAAAGAATTCTTATCGTAATCACCTTTGATATCTTTCGTGGGATTTACGATATCCTGAATATCAACTGTTCCATGCGTACCTTTCTTCGTCGATACTTTGATCTCGAACTGAATGTACGGATTCCCGTTGTCATCATATTGGAACTGCGCTTTATCAGTGCTGCTCTTCTGAACCGAAATATCAGACTGCTTTTTTACGGTAATAGTAGTCCCAGCACCCGGGAAAGTTATCGTCTCTTTGTCCTGGTCTCCCTGCACTTCTGCCGTTGCGGTCAGCCAGAAATCCACATCGTAGCCAGCATCGCCTGCATCATCGATTTTCTCCCGGTCAAAGACAAAACTTGCCTTGCCATCCTTCGTGATTGAAAGTTTGCCGATCTCAACTGTTTTTATCGTTTCTCCATTTTCATTTTTTACAAGAGCCGTAATCGGGCGGTCAGCCACTGCACGCGGCAGGTTCATTCCAATATCCCAAGTAACAGTGTTATCTTCTGCGCTTGCAAAATTACTCTTCTTAATTTTAAAACTGCCCTCGATTTTGACAGAATCTCCCTCGGTAAATACATAGTCATCGGGGATTTCGCTATAATCGTCATTTCCGTTTCCGGTTTTTCTCAGGGCCGTAATCGTCGGGTTCAGTATTGCTAAATCTACCGGAGTACCTGTAGCCACTACGTCAAGGCTCTCCGTTTTCTGTTTCTCATCCATCAAATCGCTGATCCCATACCCCTCCGCGGCATTGACGGACACAAAGCTGGTGACATCGCGCAGAGCGACTTCCACCTCGGCCACCTGGTCGATGGTGGTCTCGCCGTCGGACTCGCAGCCGGTGGCGACATCGCCGGAAATGACGGTGAGGGCCGTGGTCAGATCGGTCTCCTCGTCCACCGCCGCGTCGGACACCACACCAATGGTCTCGCGGCCCTCGGCATTTTTGTACATGACGATATCACCCGGCAGGATGGAGGCAAACTCCTGCGGGTCATCGGTATAATATTCAGAGTTCATGCGGGCAAGCTCGCCACGCAGGGCGCTGATGCTGGCGTACTGGGGGATGATATCCTGCGGCACGCCCGCGTGGTACAGGCAGTAAGCCACAAAGGTGCTGTCCCAGTCGGCATACACCATGGGCTTGTCCTTATAATACTGGTCGGCATACATGGTGTAGCCGTTGCCGTCCTCGTCCACGTCGGCCTTGCTCTCGGTATAGCCGAGCTGGCTCCGGGCCACGAGCACCATGTCCTGGGCCCAATCCATGCTGGTGCGGTCAGGGGTCTTGGCGTCGTACTCCGCGTCGATCTCGGCGTTGGGGTTGACGAGGCAGTCGGCCGTATGCTCGTGCTCTTCCTTGCCGCAGATCAGCACCTTGCCATAGCACTCGTCGGTGTGGTGGTGGACGGTATAGCCCGTGTCGATCTTGTCGTCCGTTTCAAGCTTGGTGGCTTCTTTTTCGGGTTCCGGGTCGGCCTCCGTTACAGATTCCTCGGCAGAATCGCTCTCCTCCGCGCTATTTTCGTCCATGTTGTACAGAGCGGCGCCGTCATCCGTTTCCTCCGGCTCGCCCTCTTCCTGGCCGCAGACCAGAACCTCTTCGAGAGTATAGCAGTCGTCGGTGTGCTCATGCTCGGTGCAGAGCAGTTCGCCGGTCTCCTGGTCGTAGCAATAATCCTGATGGACGTGGTCGCTCTCGATGCCGCAGGTCAGCACCTCTTCTTCCTCGTAGCAATCCGAGGTGTGGTGGTGCAGCACCACTTCCGGCTCTTCCTGCGTGACAGGCTCACTTTCCGGCTCGCTCCCGGCTTCGTCCCAGTCCGCAACGCTGGAGTCACCGTCCCCTGCGTCATCAGCCGAATCCATCGTTTCTTCGACGATTTCGCCCTCTTCATAGCCGCAGATGGGCTCGGTGCCCTCGATGTAGCAATCGTCGGTGTGCTTGTGTTCTTCCTTCCCGCAGTAATAGCGCGTGTCATCGGCGGTAAGCGCGATGCCATCCTGATGCAGCCGCCAGCTGACGCTCATGGAGGTCAGCATTGCCAGCACCAGAACCATTGCCAACGAACGCCGGGCCAAATGACGCTGCCGTTGGACGTTCTGAACGGCTTCCTGGAAGCGATTCTTCATTCCCATAATGGATTCCTTTCCTCAGTGAATCAACGAAAAACCGGACAAGGGCCAGACGCGTAAAAAGACCTTGCCCACGATTTGACTTTTTTCGACACAGCCGATCACCGTACTCCGGCTGTCGATGGAGGTGACGCGGTGGTCGCCCATCACAAAATAGCGGCTCTCCGGCACCTGATAGGGGAACTCGATGTCGCACTCGCCCAGCGCCAGCTCATCCACATAGGGCTCGTCGAGCACCTCTCCATTGACGCTCACGACACCTTTGGTGTCGATGGAGATGACATCGCCCGGCCCGCCGATGATGCGCTTGAGCAGCAGCTTGTTCTGCCAGTAAAAGCCACACAGGTCGCCCGTCTTCAAATCGTCCGTTTTTACCAGCAGGATCACATCCCGGTCCTGCAGGGTGGGGTTCATGCTGTCGCCCGACACCTGCAGCACAGGCAGCAGCAGCGTGGCCAGCAGCACCGCAATGGCCGCCACCACGATCAGGGTGCTCACCGTACCGCGCAGCACCCGCCAGAAACGCCGCCGCTCGGTCAGGCGCTTCCGTTCCGCATCCACCCGCCGCAAAGCCTCGGTGTCCTGCGGCGTTTCCTCCTGCCGGAGCGTGTCGATGACGTCGATCAGCTCCGTGCGGCTCATCCGCCGCAATTTCCGCTCTGACATAATTCCTCCGCAAAGTCTTCCGCAAGCCTTTGTCTTTCATTCCATTCCCAATTTATCTCAATCGCCGTCCTCTGCAAAGCGCGGCGCAATCCACGAAAACATTTTCGTTCTTTTTCCACGAAAAAAACGTTATAAAGATAAGTGATACCAATACCAGTATAGCACCAATATTTCCTGTTTTCAATCAATTTTCCTAAGATTCTTTGCCACGATTCCTGCTTTTCATGATTTATTCCTTTTGCAAAACATCTTTTTGTATTTTTACAACAAAAGAGCACCCCAGGGCAGGAAACCCGGAGTGCTCTTTGATTACACAGTGTTGAACCGCGCGTTTTATTTACTTCTTGGTGCTTCCCATATCGGGGACGAAGCTATTGATCTTCTTGACGGTATCCACGATGGTGACCACGTTGTTGATGATGGAGCTGCCGGCGGAGAAGACACGGGCAATGTAATTGAACAGGGTGCCGATATCCTTGAACATCTGCCAGCCGGTGGTTTCACCACCAACCAGATAGGTCATCTCCTCTGCATCAATGGCTGCGTAATTGGCGGGCATTTTGAGTTCATAGTTCGTCATAGTAATTTTCCTTTCTTCAGTAAACTCAATAGAAAAGCAAATTCATCAGGAACCCTGTGCGGCGACCACGGTAACCACGACAGCGACCACCGTTGTGACCACCAACACCGTGCCGAGGTTGTCTTTCAGCTTCCAGCTCTTCCCTGTGTCAGCGGCTGCCGGTGCTGTCGTCGTTGTCTTGGCTGCAGTGGCTGTGGCTGTGTTCTTTTTGGCCGTCGGCGTCCAGTGCGCGTAGATGGTGGTATCGTCCTTGAAGTTGTACCGCGTGGTGATCTTGGTGCCGCCCACCACATCGTCGTACCAGCCATCAAACTTATAGCCCTCCATGGTGGGGGTGGGCGTACTGGTCAGCCGGTAATTGGAGCCGTACTTGTAAGCATACAGCTGCATGACATCACATGTACCGCCCTGTGCTTCCAAGTAGACGTTGTAATAGCTTGCGTCCGCCGCAAACGCCATGGGCACCAGGTTGCAGCACAGTGCCAGCGTCAATACGCAGAGCACGAGCTTTTTCCAAAGCTGCTTCATAGACCGCGTCCTCTCTTTCCAAGCGTATTTCCCCGGGCGCTTTCCGGTGTTCCGGGAGCGGCACGTTCCACCCAGCCGCCGGGCGGTTTTCCAGCGCTCTCCCATGGAACAATTATGAATCGGAACTGGTGCCTTGTCAAGCCCGGATCGCAAAATCGAGGTGGGAATTTTTATGGCATTTTCCGTCATTTTCCGCGTTCCTGGACAGATGTCGCGTTTCCGCGGCCATTTCCCGCCGGTTTCCCGTTTTTGCGCCCCTCTCTGCCGTGCAGGAAACAGCATGGAGGAAAGGCTCACAGCCGGTTCTTTTTCATCAGAAATATTTTACCAGAAATGCCCGTGTCCGCGCAAGTGTCCAAATGGACACAAATCACAGATTTGCGCCTGTTTTATTGGGTTCTGCACAAAGCCGCCCACAAAAGTTCGTGAAGAACGCACAAAAAACACGGCATAAAAATCCCCCGCAGCCGGGCAGGCCCTCGGCGTACTTGTTGGTCAGGATGCTGCCCATGGCCGCCATGACGGCAGGCGAGACGATATTCTCGCTGGCGGTTCAGCTCCCGGTTCATGGCCGCGGCCAGCTCCGGGTCGGCCTGGTTGACCAGACCAATGGTGTCCATCATTTCGTTGTACATTGCAGCTTCCCCCTCTCTGAGATGTTTCTTTCCCAAAAAGCGCGGCCCCGCATTGGGCCGGACGGATTTTTCCATGATCACAAAATGCCAGCCTTTCTTCAACCGCAATTTCGACAAAAACGCTTGCTTTTTGAGCCCGCATTGCTTATTATATTCCTATAAAAATTCTGGGTGGTTTTTGTGCAGATCGTCTGCATGGGCACCGCCCGGAAGAACGGAGGAAGCCGCATGACCCTTGCGGAAGAGAAACAGGTTCAGCGCAAAGCGGGCATTGCGGCCCGCCGGGCACTGGCACCGGAACCCCGTGCCGCTGCCAATGCAGCTCTCTGCGCCCGGCTGGCGGCGCTCCCCTGCTTCCGGCAGGCCCGGACCATCCTGCTTTACGCAGCCTTTGGCGGCGAGGCCGATCTGGCCACCCTGGCCGAGACGGCCCGGGGCCTGGGCAAAACGCTGGCCTATCCCGTCTGCGGGGAAAATTTCAGCCTGACCGCGGCTGTGCCCGGCGAGGATGGCTGGGAGGCAGGGGCCTACGGCATCCGCACCCCCATCCTGAGCCGGGCAGAGATCCTGCCGCCGGAGGCACTGGATCTGATTTTAGTGCCCTGCACTGCCTTTGACGCCGCCTGCGGCCGGGTGGGGATGGGCAAAGGCTACTACGACCGCTACCTGCCCCGCTGCACCCGCGCGGTGAAGCTGGGCATTGCGTTTGAAGCACAGCGCGTCCCCCACGCCGCTCTGGACGAGCACGACCAGCGGCTGGACGCGTTCATCACCGAGGGAGGAATCTATCGTGGAACTGACAAAATCGAGCTGTGAGGGCTTTTTGGAGAGCCTTGCCAGCAAAGCCCCGGCCCCGGGCGGCGGCGGTGCAGCGGCCCTTGTGGGCGCGGCCGGCGTGGCCCTGGGCAATATGGTGGGCAGCCTGACCGTGGGCAAAAAGAAGTACGCGGCGGTGGAGGCGGATCTCCGAGCCCTGAATGCCCGGGCGGAAGTCCTGCGCAGGCGGCTGGAAGCGCTGGTGCAGGCCGACGCGGAGGCGTTTCTGCCGCTGGCTGCCGCCTACGGCCTGCCCAAAGAGACGCCGGAACAGCAGGCCCATAAGGCCGCGGTACTGGAGCAGGCGCTGGACGGGGCCTGTGCCGTGCCTCTGGAGATCATGGAAGCCTGCTGTGAGGGCATTGCGCTGGCGCAGGAGTACGCCGCCAAGGGCAGCGCGCTGGCCGTCTCCGACGCCGGGTGTGCGGCGCTGTTCTGCAAGGCTGCCTTACAGGCTTCGGGCCTGAATGTTTCCATCAATACCAAACTGATGGCAGACCGCGCCCACGCCGAGGCCCTGAACGCCAAGGCAGACGCACTGCTGGCACAGTACGTCCCGCTGGCCGATACGCTCTACGCAAAAATGGCAACACAATTGAGAGGGGAAGTTTAAATGGCAACGATCTTAAAAGGCGCGCCCGTGGTGGCGGCCATGAACGAGGCAAACGCCGCCCGCTGTGCGGCATTGGCCGCCAAAGGCATCACCCCTACCCTGGCCGTGGTCCGGGTGGGCGAGCGGGAGGACGACCTCTCCTATGAGCGGGGCGTCATGACCCGCTGCGGCAAGGTGGGCGTAGCCGTCCGGCAGTTTTTGCTGCCCGCCGATGCCACTCAGGACGCCCTGCTGGAAGTCATTGAAAAAATCAACGCGGACAAGTCCATTCACGGCTGTCTGCTCTTCCGCCCGCTGCCCAGGCAGTTCGATGACCGCACCATCCGCGCGGCACTGGCCCCGGAAAAGGACATTGACGGCATCACGGACGGCTCGCTGGCCGGCGTGTTTACCAACACGGCGCTGGGCTACCCGCCCTGCACCGCCCAGGCCTGCCTGGAAATTCTGAAGTATTACGATATCCCCCTCTCCGGCAAGCGGGCCGTGGTGGTGGGCCGAAGCCTTGTGGTGGGCAAGCCTGCCGCCATGATGCTGGACCGCGAAAACGCTACGGTCACGATCTGCAACTCCCGCACCCAGAACCTGCCCGCCCTCTGCAAAGAGGCTGATGTGGTCGTGGTGGCCATGGGCAAGCGCGGCTTCATCGGAGCCGACTGCCTGCGGGAGGGCCAGACCGTGGTGGATGTGGGCATCCATGTGGGCGATGACGGCAAGCTCTGCGGGGACGTCCGCTTTGCCGAGGCCGAGCCCGTGGTGGAAGCCATCACCCCCGTGCCGGGCGGTGTGGGCACCGTGACCACCTCCGTGCTGGTGGGCCATGTGGTGGAAGCAGCGGAGAAGACGCTTTTATAAAAGTTTCATCTATTTATTCATTTTCAATCATAAAGCACAAAACGCAAAACGCGCCCGGGCGGTGAGGAACCGCCGGGCGCGTTTTGCGCTCTAGGGGTATGCCGGGAGGTAGAAAAGAAAATAGGAAAATAGGAAAAAGATAATGTCAGATGTCACGCGGCGTTCTTTGCCGGGGCAAAGACCAGCGCTTTTTTCCGCTTGTTCTGCATCGAACGGACGATGCAGCTGAGCGTGAAGTTGATGATGAAGTAGATAACGCAGGCGGCACCGAACAGGACCATGACGTCGGAAACATTCACGGTGCCCAGACCGTTGTAGGTGCCCGCGGCACTCAGCAGCTGGCGGATGCGGGCCATCAGCTCGATGGTGGCCACGTTTGCCAGATAAGACGAATCCTTGATGGTGGTGATGACCTGGCTCAGCAGGGTGGGCACGATGTTGCGGTATGCCTGGGGCAGCACGATGTAGAGCAGCACCTCAGCGGTGTTGAAGCCCTGTGCGTAACCGGCCTCGAACTGGCCCTTGGCCACACCATTCAGGCCGCCGCGGACGATCTCCGCAATGACGGAGGAGTTGAACAGGATCAGAGCCAGCGCTGCCTTGAACAGGAGCTTCATCTCCACGCTGGTCAGGCCGAACATTTTCCGGGCAAAGAACGCCGGGCAGGGGCAGAAGACCACGCAAACGAAGATCCACAGCAGGTAGGGCGTGTTGCGGAACAGCTCGATGTAAGCGGCGCTCAGCCAGCCCAGGACGCGGGCCGGGCCATGCTTGCAGTAGGTGCGGGCCAGTGCCAGCAGGCTGCCGACGATGAGGCCCAGAATAACGCCCAGCACCGAGATGATGCAGGTAAAGGCCACGCCGCGCAGCAGGTAGAGCATCACCCCCTGCTGGGTGAGGATGGAAAGGCTTGCAGCAAGTGTTTTCATGTTAAGCAGCCTCCTTGAGCTCCACCTTGGCGGCGGTCTTGAGGGTGGTGTTCACACGGCCCTTGCGTGCCTTGAGGGAAGCCTCCCAACGGGTCGCCAGCGTGGACAGCGGGAAGCAGACCACAAAGAAGATGAGGCCGCAGACGATATAAGCGGGAGCGTAAGCGCCGCCGGTGGAAGCACCGGTGACAAAGCTGTAGGTCACACTGATGAGGTCCGCACCACCCACGATGTAGAGGCAGGAGGTGTTTTTAAAGAGGTTGACCACCTGGTTGACCATGGGAGGCAGCATCACGGGGATGCTCTGGGGCAGGATGATGTAACCCATCCGCTGCAGATAGTTGAAGCCCTGTGCCTGTGCGGCCTCAAACTGACCCTTGGGCACCGACTCAATGGCCGCGCGGACCACCTCGCCCATGTAGGCACCGGTGTAAACGCCCAGTGCAATGATGCCGGTGCGGATGACGCCGAGGCTCAGGCCCGCAAAGGCCAGCGCGTAGTACAAAAAGCAGAGCTGGAGCAGCAGCGGGGTGTTCTGGATGAACTCCACATACACACGGGCTACAAACTTCAAGATCTGATTGCCGCTGGTGGCCATCAGGCCCAGCAGAGCGCCAATGGCAAAGGCCAGCGCCAGTGCGCAGACAGCGGTCTGTAAGGTATTGCCCAGACCCAGCAGAAAGCTCTCTTTATGGTTCCAAACCGTACTCCAAGCGTCCATCGAAAATAAACCAGACATGGCAAACGCTCCTTTCCCTTTCTATCCCTCAATTGCAAAAGTGGTCTTTTAGCTCAGGCCGTTCTCCTTGATCAGGCTCTCGACCGTACCATCGGCCAGCCAGCCCTTCACCAGCTCATCGCACAGGGTGGAGAAATCGCTGCCTTTCTTGGTGGCGACGCCGTACTCCTGCGGGCTGAACTCCGCATCCACGTAGCTGCGGCCATCGGTCTTGTAGATGGCCAGAATGGACTTATCCACGCAGAAGCCCTGGATCTCGTTTGCGCTCAACGCGGTGCTGATGGCGGGATAATCGTCGTACTGACGGAACGAGATGCCCTCTTTCCAGGTATCAGCGTTGAACGTGTCGGCGTCAAAGTTTGCACCGTCCAGCACGCCCGCGTCGATCATGGCCTTGACCAGAGCACGGGCAGAAGTAGAACCGGAGGACACGCCCACGACCTTGTCTTTCAGGTCTGCCAGATCCTTGATGCCGTTGGAGTCCTCGACCAGAACGGAAACATAATCGGTGTAGTAGGGAGTGGTGAAATCCCAGCTCTTCTTGCGCTCCTCGGTGATGGTGAACGTTGCCAGAACGGCGTCGATGTCGCCGGAGTCCAGCAGCTCGCCGCGGGTAGCAGCGGTCACGGTGGTGAACTCGACATCCACACCCAGATACTCGGCGATCATCTCCGCCAGGCTGTCCTCCAGGCCTTTGTACTCACCCGTCAGGGTGTCCTGGAAGCTGAAGCCCTGCACGGCGTTCTTGACGCCGACCTTGAGGACGCCGCGATCCACGATGGCCTGGGTATCCGGGCCAAAGCTGGCGGCTGCCGCGCTGGAAGCACCGGCGGTGCTGGCGGCAGTGGAAGCGGTGGAAGCAGCGGTGCTGCTGGAAGAGCCGCCGCAGGCGGCCAGCATGGAAAGGACAGCGGCCGAGCCAGCGGCCTTGACGAAGCTGCGACGAGAGATCTTTTTCATAATCATACACTCCTCTATGTTTTTTGCAGCCTGGGCGGCTTTCCCTGCCCGCCCCGAAACCGGCTGCGTTTTATCAACAACGGCGGCGCACCACAACTTGTGCACCCGGCCGTGTCAACCAAAATAAGATGTTACCGGACGATCTTGCTCAGGAACTGGCGGACACGCTCGCTCTTGGGGTTGGTGAAGAAGTGCTCCGGCGTGCCCTCTTCAATGATCTGTCCGTCCGCCATAAAGACGACCCGGTCTGCCACCGAGCGGGCAAAGCCCATCTCGTGGGTGACGACCACCATCGTGATGTTTTTCTCGTGTGCCAGCCGGACCATGACGTCCAGCACTTCCTGAATGGTCTCGGGGTCCAGTGCACTGGTGGGCTCATCGAACAGGATGATCTTGGTCTGTGCACAGAGGGCCCGCGCAATGGCGATGCGCTGCTGCTGGCCGCCGGAGAGCTGGGGCGGGTAGACATCCGCCTTATCCCGCAGGCCGACTACCTCAAGATAATGATATGCAAGCTCCTCCGCTTCGACCTTTGTTTTGTGGTGGAGCTTCATGGGGGCCAGCGTCAGGTTCTTGAGCACGGTCATGTGCGGGTAGAGGTTGAACTGCTGGAACACCATGCTGATGTTCTCCCGCACGACACGGGTCTTGTTTTTGTTGGTAAGCTCCTCCCCGTTGATATAAACATGGCCGCTGGTAGGCTCCTCCAAAAAATTCATGCAGCGGACGGTGGTCGATTTGCCGCTGCCCGAGGGTCCGATGATGACCAGCTTCTCGCCCTCAGCCACTTCCAGGTTCACGTCTTTCAGAACGTGCAGGTCCCCGAAGTATTTATCCACATGTTCCAGTTTGATCATGAAGTATTCCGCCTTTCCCTATCCTCTTTTTGCCTGTGCACATGCACCACAGACCAGTGCGCCCGGGGGTTGTCTTTTAACATGAAAAGAAAAAAGGCGCAGAGTGAATAAGCTTCACTCAAGCGCCTTTGCTTTCGTTAATAGAAGTATACCTGTTTTTCGTCAAACTTTCAATAAGTAAAGTGCAACAATTTACCGCGTGCTCTTTTATGCATTTTGGAAAGTTAGACAAACATCATACTTAAAATCATTCATTCAGCGGGCCAGCAGCAGCAAAAGTGCCGATGCCACCGCCTGCAGGATCAGCCAGCGGGCCACCACCTGCTCATCGCTCCAGCCCATCCGCTTGCGCACATGGTCGTGCAGCGGGGTCAGCGTTTTTTTCAGGATGCTGATGTGCAAAAACCGCTTGAAGCTGATTTTGAGGATGCCCAGACTGCCGTCCACGATAAAGACCAGTGCCGCCAGCAGGAATGCGAACGGGTGATTGCTCTTGAGGGCCAGGATGGCCAGGAAGAAGCCCATGGCGCGGCTGCCGGCGTCCCCCATCAACAGGGTGGAGGGTTTGGCATTGGACCACAGGTAGGCCAGCAGGGCACCGATGAAGATGACGCCTGCCGTGGCATACTCGCCCAGCTCCTCCCAATAGGCCAGCAGGAACGTGCCGATGGACACCACTGCCAGGCTGGCCGAGAGGCCGTCCACACCGTCGGTACAGTTGACCACATTGATGCTGGCCCAGATGAGCACGACGATGAGCAGCAGGTAGACCGGGTACGGGATGCTGAACGCCCAGTTCAGCAGCTGCACGCCGGTGCCGTTGAAGTTGAGGTAGGTGACACCTGCCACCACCGCGATGACAAAATCAATGAGGCCCTTTTTGTATTCGTTCCAGGCCGTGTCCGCCGCATCGTCAAAATAGCCCGAGAGCATGGAGGCGATGAGGAGGGCGGTATAGATCAGGTACTCCACCCGGAACGGGATAACAGCCAGCGTCACCAGCGCGATGCAGAGCACAAAGATGAGGCCGGAACCACGGGCCTTGCCCTTGGACAGCTCGCCGTTGACAGCGAACGCGCGGCCATGGTCATGGGGCAGCCGCTCCCGGAACATGGAGTCCATCAGGGCGGTCAATGCAAACGCCAGCAGAAAGCCCAGCGCGTCCACGGCACGGGTGCCGATGGTATCAGAAAGCATTTCGATCATAAGATTCAATTCCTCTTTCATAGTATTCTTCCCATGGTGAGAGTGTATCACGCAAAACAGTAAAAATCAATTGCCCTGCCGCAAAATCGCCCTTGATTGACAATCCTCTTCCCTCTTATTATAATAGGTATTGCTTTTCCATTTTGTATTTGCAGAGGAGACCTCATGACACTTTCACTTGATATTCTCGCGGCCCGGATGCGGCAGGGCAAGACCATCCCGCTGGGCGACACGGCCCGCGTTGCCGTTGCCCTGAGCGTGCCCGCCATCCTGCAGCAGCTGGTGGTCACGGCGATGGAGTACATTGACGCGGCCATGGTGGGCCACATCGGGGCCGAGGCCACGGCGGCCATCGGCATCGTCAGCTCCAGCACCTGGCTGCTCCACGGCATTCTGGTGGGGCTGTTCACGTCTTTTGCCATCCAGATTGCGCAGTATCTCGGGGCCGACCGCCAGGAGGATGCCCGGGGCGTGCTGCGGCAGTCCATGATCTTCAACATCCTCCTCGGCTGCGGCATGGCGGCGCTGGGCATCGGCATCTGCCGGTTCCTGCCCGGATGGCTGGGCGCGGACCCGTCTTTGCAGGGCAATGCTTCGGCCTACTTTGGCATCTGGTCCGCAGCCCTGCCGTTCAGCATGGCCATGGGGATGTACTCCGCCATGCTGCGGGCCACGGGTGACGCCCTGACGCCCAGCCTCATCAGCGTGCTGGTCTGCGTGCTGGACATCTTCTTCAACTTTTTCCTCATCAATCCCACCCGGGAGATGGAGCTGTTTGGCCAGACCGTCACGATGTTCGGTTTTGGCTGGGGTGTGCCGGGCGCGGCGCTGGGCACGGCCCTTGCCACCATGATCGGCGGGCTGGCCGCACTGGCGGTGCTCCTGCTGCGGGAGAGCCCACTGGCCATCCGCTACCCCGGCAGCTGGAAGATCACCCGCTCCTGCCTGATCAACCTGTGGCGGGTGGGTGTGCCGCTGGCGGCAGAGCGCGCCGCCCTCTCCTCGGCTCAGGTGCTTCTCGTCCGCATCGTGTCCCAGCTGGGCACTGTGGCCATTGCGGCCAACAGCCTGGCCGTAAGCGCCGAGGGCCTGTGCTACATGGCGGGCTACGGCATCCAGGATGCTTCCATCGCACTGGTAGGGCAGGCCGTGGGTGCCCACCGCCGGGACATGTCCAAGCGGTTTGCCTGGCTCTGCACCGGGATGGGCATGGGCATCATGGCTCTTTCCGGCGTCTTGATGTGGCTGTTTGCCCCGGCACTGATGAGCATTTTTACGGCCGACGCGGCTGTCATTGCACTCGGGGCCCAAATGCTCCGCATTGAGGCTTTTGCCGAGCCCATGTTCGGGGCCTCCATCGTGGCCAGCGGTGCTATGCAGGGGGCTGGCGACAGCACCGCCTGCTTTGTACTCAACCTGTTCAGCATGTGGGGCGTCCGGCTGACGCTGGCATTCCTGCTGGCTCCCCGCTTCGGGCTGGCCGGTGTCTGGACCGCCATGTGCGTGGAGCTGTGCACCCGGGGTGTGCTGTTTCTGCTCCGCCTTGCCCGGGGCAAGTGGCTGGAGAGAGGCGCGCTGGCATAAGCGATATAAAAAATGCTCCTGTGCGGATGCACAGGAGCATTTTTCTTTCTGATCGAGTGGAATCAGCGGCGGCCATGCAGGATGGGCGACAGCGGCTTATAGATCAACATACAGAGCACAGCGTCCAGCAGGCCCTTGACCAGCGTGAACGGCAGGTTGAAGATAATGAGGCACTTGATGAGGCTGTCTGCCGAGGGCAGGATCGCCTGATACATGCCCAGGATGGCTTCCAGCGGCATGTGGTAGAACTGCACATAGGCCGGGTAAACGACGAAGTAGTTGGAGGGCACGCTCAACACACCCATGGCCACGGCGCCTGCCACGGCACCGATGATGGCCGTCTTGCGGCTCTTGTGGTGCTTGTAAAGATAGCCGGCCACGGCAGAGAAGATGGCACCCAGGATAAAGTTGGAGAGCTCACCCACACAGGCCGTGGAGGTGCCCTTGATGACGATGTGGAGCAGGTTCTTCATAAAGCTGATGATCACACCATACACCGGGCCCAGGGCAAACGCGCCCAGCAGGGCGGGCAGGTCCGAGAAGTCCATCTTGATAAATGCCGGAATCAGCATCGGGATGGGAAACTCGATGAACATGAGGATGAATGCCACCGCGCTGAGCATAGCGGCAACGGTCAGGTTGTGGGTCGTGTCTTTTTTCATGATTTTTCCTCCCGGGGCGGCTGGCCCCACTCAAAATAAACTGTGGAAAGCCCTTTTCGCACCGATGGGAACCGGGAAGACAAACCAAAAGCGCCCTGCTGCAAAAACACTGCAACAGGGCGCGTAGACAAGCAATTTGTCTGCCGTTTCTTGCATCCGGACTATACCGTCGGCCTCGGAGTCTCACCGAGTCAGCACCCCATAGGGGTGGTCGCGGGCTATACCGCCGGTGGGGAATCGCACCCCGCCCTGAAACGAACTTTCTGGCACACAGTATAGCGCGGCAGCCTGCTGTTGTCAACCCTTGCCCGCAAAAGTTTGTTTTCTTTTTCACAAGTGTGACCTTTGCTTCTGGACGACTGCCCCTGCACTGCGGCAAAGAAAATTTGAACCCTCTGCCGGAGTATGCTATACTGAGACCAATGTGTTGGACACAATCCACCCGAAAGGAACCATTTCTGTATGATCTTTACCATCCAAAACCTGGGCTTTGCCATTGGCGGCTTTTTGCTGGAGGGCTGGCTGGCCTTTGCGGCCCGGTGCGTCTGCGCTCTGGTGCTGCTGGCACTGGGCGCCGTGGCCCGTGCCCTGCTCCGCAAAAAGATCTTCCCGAAGCTGCTGGCCCACAGCTGGCACTTTGAGGCCACCGGCATCCTGCTCCGCAGCTTTGCGCTGCCTGCCGAGCGGATGGTCTGGCTCACGGGCATTTACTTTGCCCTGGCCAGCCTGCCCTGGGCCATTGCCCCCGTGCCCAAATTCCTGCTCGTCGTCTACCAGATGGCCATGACCCTCTGCATCTGCAAAGGCCTGTACCACGCCTCGGATGTCGCCACCCTGCTGCTGAAATCCTGCGGCGAGGAGATCCGCTCCAATAAGACGCTGCTCTCCCTGCTGGACACCACCTATAAGGTGCTGGTGGTCATTCTGGGCGTGGCGACCATCGCGCAGGAGAGCGGCTTCCCCATCGGCAGCATCGTTGCCGGTGCCGGCCTCATCGGCCTGACCATCTCCCTGGCTGCCCAGGAGACGGCCAGCAACATCTTCAGCGGCATCGTCATCCTCGTTGACAAGCCCTTTGCCGTGGGCGACTGGATCCTTGTGGGCGATGTGGAGGGCGAGGTCATCGACATCAACTTCCGCTCCATCAAGATCCGCTCCCTGGATAAGACCGTGAGCGTCATCACCAACAGCAAGGTGTGCAGCTCCACCATCGTCAACTGCGCCATGCGCTCCACCCGGCCTTATAAGTTCACGCTGGGCGTCACTTACAATACCTCCCGTGCCAAGCTTGAGCAGTTGATGGCCGACCTGACCGCCATGCTGGAAGCCAGCCCTTCTGTGGAAAAGGGCTCTGCCCTTGTCCGGCTCACCAGCTTTGGCGATTCCAGCATCAATCTCCTCGTCTCCGCCTACCTGCTCACCAATCAGGCCGGAACGTTCCTCCAGATGCAGAACGACCTGAACCTGAATGTCATGGACGTGATGCAGAAAAACAATGTGGACTTCGCATTCCCCTCCACCACCGTCTATCTCTCCAAATAATTCTTTGCTCCTCCGTGCGGAGGAGCTTTTTTGTTTACAACGCCACATCCAGCGCCATCATCAAAGCAAACCCTAACACAATGCTGATGACCCCCGCCGATTCATCCGGTTCAACGGCCTGCGGGATCATCTCCTGCGCCGTTACGCAGACCATGCACCCGGCGGCCGCACTCATCAGCCAGGGCAGAGCCGCGCTCACCCAGCCTGCCACCGCAAGGGCCAGCAGCCCGCCCAGCGGCTCCACCAGCCCGGAGGCTGCCCCGGCCAGAAAGGCCCTGCCCCGGCTCTGACCAGATCTCAGCAGCGGCAGGCTCACCGCCGCGCCCTCCGGGATGTTCTGTAACCCGATGCCAAGGGAAAGGGCCAGCGCCCCGCTTACGGCTTCCGGGCTGCCCTCCAGCGCCAGCGCGGCGGCAAGGCCCACTACCATCCCCTCCGGCAGGTTGTGCAGGGTGACAGCCAGCACCATGTGCCCGCAGTGCCCCGGCCCGGCCGCAAACCAGCGCCCGGCCAGCGCTTCCAGCCGCAGCAGCCCCACGGCCCCCACAACAAGCCCCGCCGTGGGCGGGAACCACCCGGGCCAGACGCCCCGCTCTGCCCGCTCAATGGCGGGCAGCAGCAGGCTCCACACACTGGCCGCCAGCATGATGCCTGCCGCCATGCCGGAGGTCATCCGCTGGGTGCGGGGCTCCTGCGCGCGCCGAAACAAAAAGGCACCTGCCGCCCCTACCGTGGTGCACACGGCAGGTAGCAGCAGAATGCCCGCTGTAAAGATGATTTTTTCCACACCGCATTCCTCCTCTTCCCGCTGATGTATGCGGGAAAAGCGGCGGATGTGCAGCTTTTGGGTTATTTTGCCCAGGTGGGCTCCTGATCTTTGCCGGAGTAATCAAACAGGCCGTCGTTTTTCTCCTCCAGCGCCTTGATCATGTGGTAAGTGTACTCGTTGTAGGGGGTAGGGATGCCCAGCTCTTTGCCCATCCGCATCAGCGCCCCGGAGAACATGTCGATCTCCGTATGGCGGCCCGCGTCAATGTCCTGCAGGGTGGAGTACCGGGCGTCCGGCGGCACCGCACTGCCCCGGCCGGAGTTTTTGTCCACAATGGAGAGGTCGATGCCCTTGGCGGCGGCAATGGCCATCAGCTCTTTGCGGAGGCCGTCACTGATGGCTTTCATGTGGACGCTGTCGCGGTAGCAGCCCACACCGGCCCCCAGAATAGCCTGGGGCAGGTTGTTGCAGACGTTGAGCCGGAATTTGCTCCACATCTCCTCCCGGATGTGCTCGGTGGCGCGGAAACGAACGCCCGTGCCCTCAAACAGGGCCGCGACGGCCTGTACCCGCTCACTTTCAAAGGGTGCGGCCAGCTCGCCGTAAATGATGCCCAGTGTGGTGTCCGGGTCGAAGTGGAAGCCGTCCGCCTCCTTGTGGGAAGCCACCTTGATGAGCGAGTAGAGCAGGTGATCCGCTCCTACCTCGGCCGCAATGATCTCCTCGCTGTCCACGCCGTTCATCAGGCTCATGACGATGGTGTGTTCCCCCACCACCTGCCGGATGCTGTCCAGCGCCCCGGGCAGGGCACCGTATTTCAGGGCCACGATGAGCAGATCTGCCCCGTGGGCTTCTTCCGGGATCCAGACCTCCGGGTGATACACCTTGCCGTTGATGCCGATGCCGTTTTGCAGCCGCCGGGCACGCTCGCCCTCGGCCACCACGCCCAGACGGATGCCCGGTTTCTCAGACATCCCCCAGAGGACATAGGCCCCCACGGCTCCCGCGCCCAGAACGGCCACTTTTTCGAGTTTCATACTGCTTCCTCCCCACTGTTTTGACGATTTTGTTCTGACTGCCAGGATAACAGATTTCTCCGGTTCCGAAAACCGGGTACACATCCCTGTCCGATGGCAGGAGCAGACGCTCTTTTTGCTTGCGCTTATTTGCGGCGGGACTTTTTCCGCCGGGGGAACGCGGCATAGGTGTAGCCGAACACCGTACCGCACACGCCGCCCACGATGTGCATAAAGTTGGCGACGTTGTCCCGCACAAAGATGACATCATACACCTGCTGGCCCAGGTAGAGCACCGCCACCAGCAGCATCGTGACCGGAATGCCACCCGAGAAACCGGACAGGGACGCCAGCATGATGAGCATGAACACGATGCCCGACGCCCCCAGCAGGGCCGAGTGGGGGAAGAGCGCGCACTGCAGAATGCCCGAGATGAGGGCCGTGAGCAGGATGCCCCTCAGCAGCGGGATGCTGCCGTATTTTTCCTCCATGGGCGGGCCGATGACCAGCAGCAGGAGCATGTTGTTCAAAAAATGGTCCCAGCTGCCGTGGCCCAGCACATGGCCGAACAGCCGGACATAGAACAGCGGATCTTTCAAAGAAGAGCGGTAGACACAGAACAGATGGGTCGTTGTCCAGCCGCCGGTCCACTGCCCCAGGAACAGCACCCCCAGCGAGAGCAGAAAAAACGTGAGGATGACCGGGGAGTTGTATTGCAGCTGCAGCGTAAATTTTGGCTTTTTCGTAAGCGTTTCATCCTTTCGCAGCCCACAGCGCTGCCGCAGGCCCCTAAATTTGGTCTTAACAGATTTATTGTAGCACACTCCGGGTAGGTTTTCCACGGGTTTCTCTGCCGGGCGTTCCGCTCTGCTGTACAGCCACTCTCCGTGTTCAGTAAAATTAAACATCCATTTTTGTCTTTTTCTGGGATGAAAATTGTATTTTCGAGAAACATCTGTTATATTCGGCCTGAAAATTTTCACTTCCACCACATCGTTTCAGCACTTTGCACAACATATCTGTTCATCATTTGTTTACAACGTGCATTGTAATTGAACGGATATGCAGTATAATTAAACACAGAATAAGCGTCGCTTAACGGTAGGTATGATGCACGACTTCAAGCAGCGCCCCGGCCCGGTGCTGCGCCGTGCAGACGTGAAAGGAGAAGTTTTTCCATGGCAATCAAAGAGTATGCAGCAAAGCTGATCGAGCAGGACGCTACTTTAAAGGAGATCGCGGAGCAGAAAGAGACTCTGTGGGTCAACCCCAAGTTCCTGCCCTTTGAAATGACCGACGCTGTGTGCCAGCTGGTCGTCTCGGACGCAGACATTGCAGATGCAGAGGCGCGTCTGGAGCGGTTTGCCCCGTTCATCCGCAAGTGCTTCCCGGAGACCGAGTGCACCAATGGCATCATCGAGTCCCCGCTGAAGCCCATCCCCGAGATGCAGAAAGGCCTGATCGAAGCAACGGGCAGCCCCATCTCCGGCAATCTGTTCCTCAAGATGGACAGCCATCTGGCGGTGGCAGGCTCCGTCAAGGCCCGCGGCGGCATCTATGAGGTGCTGAAGCACGCCGAGGATCTGGCCATTGCAGCTGGCAAGCTGAAAGTGACGGACAACTACGAGAAGCTGTGCAGCGACGAGATGCGCGCGTTCTTCAACCAGTACACCGTGCAGGTGGGCTCCACCGGCAACCTGGGCCTGTCCATCGGCATCAGCAGCGCCGCCATCGGCTTCAAGGTTAAGGTGCACATGTCCGCCGACGCCCGCCAGTGGAAGAAAGACCTGCTGCGCAGCAAGGGCGTTGAAGTCATTGAGTATGCCGACGACTACTCCAAGGCCGTGGCCGAGGGCCGCAAGCTCTCTGACGCCGACCCCATGAGCTACTTTGTGGACGACGAGAAATCCGTCAACCTGTTCCTGGGCTATGCCGTGGCCGCTTCCCGCCTGAAGAAGCAGCTGGAGGAGCAGGGCGTTGTGGTGGACGAGCAGCACCCGCTGATCGTTTACATTCCCACCGGTGTGGGCGGTGCTCCCGGCGGCGTGGCTTATGGCCTGAAGCGGGTGTACAAGAACGCTGTCCATTGCTTCTTTGCGGAGCCCACCCTCTGCCCCTCTGTCCTGCTGGGCTTTGCCACCAACCTGTACGAGAACGTCAATGTGCACGACTTTGGCATCGACGGCCTGACCGAGGCCGACGGCCTGGCCTGCGCAAGCCCCTCCGGCTTTGTCACCCGCATTGACTCCAACCTCATCTCCGGTGATTTCACCATCGAGGATGCAAAGCTGTACGACTTTATGCGTCTGCTCCACAAGACCGAGGACGTGCTCATTGAGCCCTCCAGCTGCGCCGCGTTCATCGGCCCTGTCCATCTGGAGAGCACCGAGGCCGGCAAGGGCTACCTGGCAAAGCAGGGCCTGACCGCCGACGTGATGAAGAACGCCACCCAGATCTGCTGGGCAACCGGCGGCCGTCTGGTCCCCGATGAGGTCTGGAAAGAGTACCTCGTCAAGGTCGTCAAGTAAGAGGAGGTTTGTTTATGGGCTCTACTGTATCTGTGATCCTCGGCCTGGTATTGGCCGTTCTGGTGTTGGTTCTCTTCACCGTTAAACTGAAGATCCACCCGTTCTTCGCACTGATCGCCACCTCCGCCACCTTTGCCATCGTGGCCGGCATGAACATGCAGGACATGCTCAGCGCCTTTACCAGCGGCATGGGCGGCACCATCGCTGATATCGGCCTGGTCATCGCACTGGGCACCGTTACCGGTACCCTGCTGGAGAAATCCGGCGCTGCCGAGACCATGGCCAAGACCATCCTCAAGATCACGGGCAAAAAGCACGCTGCTCTTGGCCTGGCCATCACCGGCTACTTCGTCTCGATCCCCGTCTTCTGTGATTCCGCATTCGTTCTGCTGAGCCCCATCGCCCGCCGCCTGTCCAAGGACACCAAGATCTCCATGACCACCATGGCCATCTCGCTGGCAATGGGCCTGCACGCCACCCACATGTTCGTGCCTCCCACGCCGGGCCCCCTGGCTGTGGCCGGCATCCTGAACGCGGACTTGGGCATGGTCATCCTGTTTGGTGCATTGGTCTCCATCCCTGTCATGCTGGTGGGCTACTTTGCTTCCCTGACCGCAGGCAAAAAATACTACTACATCCCCGAGGATGACAGCGACGTGACCGAGGAAGAGGACGAGAACGCCAAGCTGCCCAGCGCGCTGGCTTCGTTTATGCCCATCCTGGTCCCCATCCTGCTCATGCTCCTCAAGACCGTGGGCGACATGGTCGCTTCCGAGAACATCCTGCTCTCCATCCTGAACGTCATCGGCACCCCTGCCGTCGCTCTGCTGATCGGTATGCTGCTCGCTGCTTACACCTACCACAACATCCACCCCGAAGACAAGCTGGCCTGGAGCTTTGACGGCCTGGTGGCCGACTCTCTGAGGACCGCTGGCCAGATCGTCCTGATCGTTGGCGCGGGCGGCGCGTTCGGCGGCGTGCTGAAAGCTTCCGCCATGCAGTCCGTCCTGACCAATGCATTCTCCGGCCTGACCATCGGCATCCTGGCTCCGTTCCTCATCGGCTTCATCTTCCGTACCTGCGTTGGTTCCGCTACCATCGCCATGGTCACGGCAGCTACCATGATCACCCCGCTCATCGACGTGCTGGGCTTCTCCAGCCCCATGGGCCGCGTCATCGCCATGCTGGCCTGCGCTGCCGGCGGCATGATGGTCTTCCATGGCAACGATGACTTCTTCTGGGTCACTACCACCACCTCCAAGATGGATACCTCCGTTGCTTACAAGACTATCCCCATCATCAGCGTGCTGCAGTCCCTCACCGCTCTGGTCGTCGTCTTCGTCCTGAGCCTGATCTTCCTGCACTAAGCACTCTGTAATGAGAGCTTTCTTCTAAACAAAACCGGCAGACAGGGCTGTACCTCTCCCTGTCTGCCGGTTTTTTCTGCTTGATTCTAATTTATCATGGGTTTGCCCTTGGTCTTGGCCGCCAAACATGCTATAATGATATTGTTGAGGGGTGTGCCCACATTCTATTTTGATTCGGGCTGCCACCTCGAATTTTAAGATAAGGAACATGTTATGGTCAATTTAAATATCGGACAAAAGATCCAGAGATATCGGAACCAGCGGGGCCTGAGCCTCCGCGGCCTGGCCGAGAAAACGGGCATTACCGCTTCCATGATCAGCCAGATCGAGAACAATTCTGTCAACCCGTCCATCAACACCCTGAAGACCCTGGCCGAGACGCTGGACTTCCCGCTCTACGTCCTGTTTCAGGAAGAAAACGACCCGGAACAGGAGCTCATCGTCCGCAAGGGGGAATACCGCTCCATCGGCAACCGGAACAGCGAGGTCGCCTACAACCTGCTTACAGCGGACACCCGGGGCAGCATCGAATTTGTGCTGATGGAGATCCCGCCCCAGACCTTTACGGCGGACAAAGAACACACCCACACGGGGGAAGAGACTTCTTATGTCGAATATGGCGATGTGGACATCTGGCTCAACGGTGAGAAATTCCGCCTCCATGCTGGCGATGCCATCCGCATCCCCGCCGGGACGCTCCACCGCTGGTTCAATCCTGGCGACGAGATGGTCCGGGTCATCTTTGCGGTAACGCCGCCCAGCTTCTGATTTTTATGTTCGGGTCTGCTCCCAGTAGGCCCCCATGCTCTGGCCGGGCTGGTCCGTCACGTCGTCGTTGAGGTAAGCGGCCAGGCCCACCGCCTCCGGCCGCCAGGCACGGGCGGCCTCCACGGTGGGGTATTCCACCTCGGCATACCAGAACTCGGTAGGCTGGCCCTCATCCACATGGTTCACTTCCAGCACCATGCCGTCCGGCAGCTGATAGCTGCGGCGGAGCTTGGGGATGAGCGGTTTGCCGATGATCTTCTCTTCGAGCCGGGTGAAGAGCTCTTTGTCGATCTCCCGCTCGATCTCCTCCCGGGCCAGCCCGCTGCCGGACTTGAAGCAGAGGATATACTTCGTCTCGCCGCCGGTCAGGGCTTCCTCCCGGATGCGGACCGTGGGCCGGACGCTGATATAGCCCTGCCGCATGGCAAATTCTTCTTTTAAGGGCAGCGGCTGCTCCGGCCAGCCCTTTACCATCCATTTCCGTTCAATTTCCATTGTGGTTTCCCCCATTTCGTTTTTGCTTATTCTAGCACAATTTTTCAGGATTATGAAGAGGTCTATCGAATGAAAGAACGCGCTTATCCCGTCTACCAAGTCAACAAACACGCCGAGGGCCTGCTGGTGGGCGGCCACCCCTGGGTGTACGAAAACGATATTACCGCCGCGCCGGAGACGCTCCCGGAAAACGGTACTCTGGCCGATGTGGTCAGCTCCAAGGGCGCTTACCTCGGCACGGGCTTTGTCTCCCACCACAGCAAGATCCGGGTGCGGCTCATCTCCCGCAACGCCAACGATACCTTTGACGCCAGCTTCTGGCGCCGCCGGGTGGAGTACGCTTGGGCCTACCGCAAGACCGTGCTGGAGCCCGCCGATCTTTCCGCCTGCCGGGTCATCTTTGGTGAGGCCGACCAGTTTCCGGGCCTGACGGTAGACCGCTTCAACAAGATCCTCGTCACCCAGACCCTGAGCGCGGGGATGGAAAAGCTCAAGCCCGTTCTCTTCCCCATCCTGGCGGAAGTCCTGCGGGCCGACGGCCAGACCATTGACGGCATCTATGAGCGGAATGACGAAGCCCTCCGCGCCAAGGAGGGGCTGGAGCAGAACAAGGGCTGGTTCGAGCTGTCCGGTGAGACCCACCCCGACTCCACCCAGACAGAGATCCGCGAGAACGGTGTGTATTACCACGTCGATTTTGAAAACGGCCAGAAGACCGGCTTCTTCCTGGACCAGAAATATAACCGCCGGGCCGTGGCCCGCATTGCCGCCGGGCACACCGTGCTGGACTGCTTTACCCACACCGGCAGCTTTGCGCTGAACGCCGCCATGGGCGGGGCGGCCCGGGTCACTGCCGCCGACATCAGCGCGGAGGCCATTGCCATGGCCCAGCGGAACGCCCAGCGCAATGGCCTGACCAACATGGATTTCCTCTGTGAGGATACCTTTGAGCTGCTGCCCCGGCTGGAAAAAGAGGGTCACCCCTACGATTTTATCATCCTGGACCCGCCCGCGTTCACCAAAGCCCGCCGCACGGTGGAAAACGCCATGCGGGGCTATAAGGAGATCAATTACCGTGCCATGAAGCTGCTGCCCCGCGGCGGCTACCTGGCCACGGCCAGCTGCTCCCACTTTGCCACCGAGGAGCTGTTTATCAAGATGCTGCGCGCCGCCGCGAAAGACGCGCACCGTCAGCTGCGCCAGATCGAAGTCCGACAGCAGGCACCCGACCACCCCATCCTCTGGGGCGTACCCGAGACCAACTACTTAAAATTCTTCCTGTTCCAGGTCATTTAAGTAATACTTATTAAATAGAATCGCGTCTCACTTCGCAAAATCAAAGCGTTTGCTCCAAAAAACCAATTTTGGGTTTGGGCAAAATCGTCAGTTTTGTCAATTGCGTTTTAGCCCCCGGTGGGCTATAATCATCGCATAGACAGCAACGGCGCTGTGAGTCACCTCCTGACTCGCAGCGCCGTTTCGTTTCAGCAGAACACTGCTCTCATTTTCTCGTTCCTGAGAAAGTTTTTGCGGTATTTGAATGGAAATTAAGATCAAGTAAGGAGTAGGATTTATGGCAGCAAATGTTATGGAAATCTACGGCAGCAAGGTCTTTAACGAGCACGTTATGAAAGAACGCCTGCCCAGCGCCACCTATAAGAGTCTGGAAAAGACTCTGCACAAGGGCGCCCCGCTGGACATTGAGGTGGCCAACGTTGTGGCCAGCGTGATGAAGCGCTGGGCCATGGAGCTGGGCGCCACCCACTACACCCACTGGTTCCAGCCGCTGACCGGCATCACCAGTGAGAAGCACGATGGCTTCGTCAGCCCCGTGGGCGACGGCACCGCCATCATGGAGTTCTCCGGCAAGGAGCTGGTGCGCGGCGAGCCCGATGCTTCTTCGTTCCCTTCCGGCGGCCTGCGTGCCACCTGTGAGGCCCGCGGCTACACCGCATGGGACCCCACCAGCTACGCGTTCGTCAAGGACGATGTGCTCTGCATCCCCACCGCGTTCGTCAGCTACACCGGCGAGGCTCTGGATAAGAAGACCCCTCTGCTCCGCTCCATGAACGCGCTGTCCAATCAGGCCATCCGCATCCTGAAGCTCTTTGGCAAGGATGTGGATTACGTTTCCACCACTGTCGGCCCCGAGCAGGAATACTTCCTTATTAAAAAAGAGGACTACGAGGCACGCCAGGACCTGATCCTGACCGGCCGTACCCTGTTTGGTGCTCCCTCCGCCAAAGGCCAGGAGCTGGAAGAGCATTACTTCGGCGTCATCCGCCCCGAGGTCTCCGCGTTCATGAAAGAGCTGGACGAAGAGCTGTGGAAGCTGGGCGTTCCCGCCAAGACCAAGCACAACGAGGTTGCTCCCTGCCAGCATGAGCTGGCCCCCATCTTTGACACCACCAATGTTGCCATCGACCACAACCTGCTGACCATGGAGATGATGAAGAAGATCGCCCCCAAGTATGGTCTGGTCTGCCTGCAGCACGAGAAGCCCTTTGAGGGGGTCAACGGCTCCGGCAAGCACAACAACTGGTCCATGAGCACCTCCACCGAGAACCTGCTGGATCCCGGTGACACCCCCATGGAGAACCTGCAGTTCCTGGTCTTCCTGGCTGCTGTCATCAAGGCCGTGGACGAGTATGCCGACCTGCTCCGCACCTCCGTGGCTACCCCGGGCAACGATCACCGTCTGGGCGCCAACGAGGCACCTCCGGCCATCATTTCCATCTTCGTGGGCGAGGAACTGGAAGCTGTCATCGACGCCATCGCTTCCGATTCTCCCTACGCCGGCCCTGTCAAGATGAAGATGGACCTGGGCGTGGACGTCCTGCCCAAGTTCAGCAAGGATACCACGGACCGCAACCGTACTTCTCCGTTCGCTTTCACCGGCAACAAGTTTGAGTTCCGTATGCCCGGCTCTGCCGAGAACCTGAGCGACTGCAACACCATCCTGAACACCGCTGTCGCCAAGGAGCTGAAAGGCTACGCCGACGAGCTGGAAGGGGCCGAGGACTTTACCAGCGCTGCCATCGCTCTGGTCAAGCGCACCATCCGCGACCACCGCCGCGTCATCTTCAACGGCAACGGTTACACCGCCGAGTGGGAAGCCGAGGCGGAAAAGCGCGGTCTGCCCAACAAGAAGAACACCCCGGCTGCCCTGCCCGCCCTCATCGAGCCGAAGAACATCCAGCTCATGGAAGACTTTGGCGTCCTGACCAAGGTGGAGATGGAAAGCCGTTACGAAGTTGAGATGGAGCACTACTCCAAGATCATCAACATCGAAGCTCTGACCATGCTGGAGATGGCCCGCAAGCAGCTGCTGCCCGCTGTCAACTCCTACATGAGCGAGGTTGCCAACACGGCTGCCTCCAAACTGGCCGTCAGCGAGGCCATCAGCGTCCGCAGCGAGACCAAGACCCTGCAGAAGCTCTCCGCCGACGCCGACGCCATGAGTGACGCCATCGACACCCTGCAGGCTGCCGTGGATGCCGCCAAGACTCTGCCCACTGAGACCGAGAAGGCCGTTGCATTCCACTCTGACGTCATCCCCGCCATGGACGCCCTGCGTGCCGCGGCAGACGATGCCGAGACCATCTGCGGCGAGGACTACTGGCCCCTGCCCAGCTACAGCAAGATGCTCTATTACGTCTGATTGTTCCGGTAACACTGCATCGGTGAGGCTGTAGGAAATCTGCCATTCTCCTTTTCCTATTTCTTACACCAGCCTAAAGACCTGCTTCCTGATAGAGGCAGGCCTTTAGGCGTTTTTGTGGGAAGTTTCAGTCTTTTCCAATTTCGTCAGCAAATACCATGATGATCCGCTGCGGGGCATGGTTCTCTGCAGCGCGGAGGTGTGTTATGAGCTATACGACTCAGCAGGACGTGCTTGATTTTGTGGAGGACAACAACGTCAAATTCGTCCGCTTTGCGTTCTGTGATATCTTTGGCAACCAGAAAAACATTGCCGTGCTGGCCAGCGACCTGACCAAGGCCCTGGAGGACGGCGTCTGCTTTGACGGCAGTGCCATTGCCGGTTTTATGCATGTGGAGGAGAGCGACCTTGTCCTCCGCCCGGACCTGTCCACCATGTGCATTCTGCCCTGGCGTTCTACCGAGGGCCGGGTGATGCAGTTTTTCTGCGATGTGGAAAAACCGGACAGCGCCCCCTTTGGCGGCAACTGCCGCGGCTTTCTGCGGGACATAAACCGCCGCTTCAAACGGCTTGGCCTGACCTGCAACGTGGGTGCCGAATGTGAGTTTTACCTGTTTGAAAACGACGACCATGGCCGCCCCACCCGGGTGCCCATTGATTTTGGCGGCTACTTTGATGTAGCCCCGCTGGACGCCGGTGAAAACCTGCGCCGGGATATCTGCCTGACCATGGAGCAGATGGGCATGGCCCCCCAGCACAGCCACCACGAGAACGGCAACGGCCAGAACGAGATCGACTGCCACTACGCAGGCCCCCTCAAGACCGCCGATAACGTGATGATGTTCAAGCAGATCGTCCGGGCGGTAGCCGCCAGTAACGGCCTGCACGCCAGTTTCCTGCCCAAGCCCCTGCCGGACCAGGCGGGCAGTGGCCTGCACATCAACCTTTCCCTCTCCATGGACGGCCACAACCTGTTTGAGGGCGACATTGCCCCGGACAGTATCCCGGGCAGCTTTATGGCGGGCGTGCTGGCCCACAGCCGGGAGCTGACCGCCTTTACCAACCCCCTGCCCAACAGCTACCTCCGCTTTGGCTGCGACGAGGCTCCCCGCTATGTGAGCTGGAGCCGCCAGAACCGCAGTCAGCTGGTGCGCATCCCCCAGGTGCGGGGCGACAACTGCCGCATGGAGCTGCGCAGCCCGGACCCCGCCTGCAACCCCTACCTTTCCATCGGCCTGATCCTGGCCGCCGGCCTGGATGGCATTGAGAACCGGATGGAGCTGCGCCCCCCTGTCAATAAAAACCTGTTCATCCCCTCCGAGGCCGTGGGCCTTGGGCTGGAGACCCTGCCCACCTCTCTGGAAGAGGCCGTGGAAGTGGCGAAGAACAGCGAGTTCCTGCACAAGTTCCTGCCGGAAGAGCTGGCCAAGCGGTATTATGCAGAGTCGCTCAAGCGCTGCGCCGCCCTGAAAAACGCGGCCGACCCGGCGGAATACGAACGCATCCACTACTTCAACGCGATATAATACCATGCACAAGCGTGTAAGAAAGGAGCAAGCAGGATGGGACGTGCTCTGATCGTCAGTGCCGGCGCAAACTCCAACGAGTATCTGTGCGCCCGCCTGACGGAGTTGGGATATACCCGGCCCCTCATCGTGCCCAGCGGGGCGGAAGCCCGACGGCGGATGCTGGAATCGGACTTTGAGCTGATTGTCGTCAACGCGCCCCTGCCCGATGAGTTTGGCCACGACCTGTGCGCCACCGCGGTGGAAAAGACCGACGCAGGCGTGGTATTCCTCGTCAAAGCGGCGGCTGCCGAGCAGCTGCTGACCCCCATGAGCGAGCAGGGCGTGCTGCTGGTGTGCAAACCGTTTTCCAACACCCTGTTTCTGCAGGCCATCCACATGGCCGCGGCCAGCAACCACCGGCTGCAGGTGCTGCGGCAGGAGAATGCCCGGATGCAGGAAAAGCTGCAGCAGGTGCGTCTGGTCAGCCGGGCCAAGTGCTGCCTCATCGCGGAGCGTGGAATGAGCGAGGCCGAGGCACACCGCTACATTGAAAAGAATGCCATGGATACCCGGCGGGACCGGGCCGAGATCGCGCAGGAAATCCTTGATTCCTATGACCCATCGGGTGTATAATTCTGTGTTGTATGTTTTTGAGTGGGTGCGGGCTTTACGCAACGCACACCCCTCCACCGGGAAAGTAAACCATATCAAACGTCCATTAGAGGAGGATATTTTATGGCAGAAAAACAGACCAAGTTTATTTTTGTCACCGGCGGCGTCGTCTCCGGCCTTGGCAAGGGCATTACGGCCGCTTCGCTGGGCCGCCTGCTCAAGTGCCGCGGCCTGAAAGTGGCCAGCCAGAAGCTGGACCCCTATGTCAACGTGGACCCGGGCACCATGAGCCCCCTGCAGCACGGCGAAGTCTTCGTCACCGATGACGGCACCGAGACCGACCTGGATCTGGGCCACTACGAGCGCTTCATTGACGAGAACCTGAACAAATACTCCAACCTGACCACCGGCAAGGTGTACTGGAACGTGCTGAACAAGGAGCGCCAGGGTGCCTACCTGGGCCAGACTGTCCAGATCATCCCCCACATCACCAACGAGATCAAGAGCTACATCTACAATCTGGCTTCTTCCACCGAGGCCGATGTGGTCATTACCGAGATCGGCGGTACCACCGGCGATATCGAGAGCCAGCCGTTCCTGGAGGCCATCCGCCAGGTAGGCCTGGAGCAGGGCCGGGACAACTGCTGCTACATTCATGTGGTGCTGGTGCCCTATATCTCCGGCTCCGATGAGTACAAATCCAAGCCGGCCCAGCACTCCGTCAAGGAGCTGCAGGGCATGGGCGTCAACCCGGACATCATCATCCTGCGGGCCGACGGCAACGTGGGCGGCGAGATCCGCCGCAAGATCAGCACCTTCTGCAACGTCAAGCCTGAGTGCGTCATCGAGAACCTGACGATGCCCAGCCTGTACCAGTGCCCGCTGATGCTCCACACCAACGGCCTGGACGACGTGGTGGTGGACAAGCTCAAGCTGGATGTTCCCCCTGCCGACCTGACCGAGTGGAAGCAGGTGGTCTCCCGCATTGCCACCCGCAGCAAGACCTGTACCATCGCGCTGGTGGGCAAGTACGTCAAACTGCACGACGCTTACCTCTCCGTGATGGAAAGCCTCTACCACGCCGGCTTTGAGAACGACAGCCAGGTGGAGATCCGCTGGGTGGAGAGTGAGGACCTGACCGACCAGGCCGCCTGCAAGGAAGCCTTTGCCGACGTGGACGGTATCATCGTGCCCGGCGGCTTTGGCGACCGCGGCATCGAGGGCATGATTCAGGCCGCCCAGTATGCCCGGGAAAACAACGTGCCCTACTTTGGCATCTGCCTGGGGATGCAGATCATGGTGATGGAGTTTGCCCGCCATGTGCTGGGCTATGCCGACGCCAATTCCAGCGAGTTCACCCCCGATGGTGCCCACAATGTCATTGCCCTGATGGCCGATCAGAAAGGCAACATCCCCAAGGGCGGCACCATGCGTCTGGGCAAGTACCCCTGCAAGGTCCTGCCCGGCACCAAGATGGCGGAGTGCTACGGCGAGAGCGAGATCTGGGAGCGCCACCGTCACCGCTATGAGTTCAACAACGACTTCCGGGAGGAGATGCAGGCCAAGGGTCTGGTCATTTCCGGCACCAGCCCGGACGGCCACCTGGTGGAGACCGTGGAGCTGCCCGGCCGCGACTTCCATCTGGGTGCTCAGTTCCACCCCGAGTTCAAGAGCCGTCCCAACCGCGCGCATCCCCTGTTCAAGGCATTCATTGCCGCAGCCCTCAAGTACCGCTCTGCGGAGCAGCGCAGCATGATGCACATGTAAGCCCTCTCAGACGCCGCGCGCCAGCTCCCCTATCAGGGGAGCCCTTGGCAGACCGGGAAACTTTCCACAGAATAGACAAAGCCCGCTGTGAAATTTCACACAGCGGGCTTTGTTTTATGGAAGATTCAAATTACTTCTTCTTTGCGGAAGCCTTTTTGGCGGAAGCAGCCTTGCGGGCAGCGCGGCTGGTCTTCTTGGCCGCGGGCTTCTTGGCGGGTGCCTTGGCCGCGGGAGCAGCAGGCTTTTCCTCTGCCTTGGGAGCCTCCGCGGCGGGCTCTGCCTTCCCCTCAGCCTCAGCGGGCTTCTCCTCGGTCTTGGCCTCTTCCTTGACCTCGGGCTTCTCCTCCACAGCGGAAGCAGCCACGGGCTCAGCAGCCTTTTCCTCTCCCACAGGAGCAGTCTCGGTCTTCACCGGCTCGGCAGCGGGAACAGCCTCCACGGCGGGCTCTGCTTTCTTCACGGCGCGCTTTGCACGGTCCTTGACCTCTTCAATGGTCCACAGCTGGTCCTCGCCTGCGGTCTCCTGCCAGATCTGCAGGACAGCGCCATCGGCAGTGCCCATGCCCACGGTATCAATGCACTTGCCGCCGGCCCAGGAGGAGCGGAGACGGACGGTGCCCTGCGGGGTGTGCTCCATGGTCCACATCTGGGAGGTGCCGCCCACATCTTCCCACAGGTGCAGCCAGGTGCCGTTGGCGGTGCCGGTCATCATCAGGTCCATGAGCTTGCCGTTGGCACGGTTGCGGATACGGTAAACGCCGTCCCCCACCCGGATGAATGCCCACTCCTGCTCGGGCTTGTGGTCATACTTGCCCAGTCGGATGTCACCGCCGTCCTTTGCGTTCTCCACAGCCTGGATCACGCTGCCAGTCTTGGCAGCAATGGTATAAAAACGATCCGCCTCAATGACGGTCTGTGCAACAGATTTCATTGCAATTCCCTCCGTAAGGTATTCATTTTGTCCAAATTCCTTGGTTCTTCTTTGTTAAATTATACCACCAGCCGTGATTTTTCACAAGCAATTCGCCATTTGTTTAGCAATTTTAACAAAATGTGTCCGTTTTTTGCGAATTTTGACATCCCAATAGAGAACTTTCCGCCCGTTTTTCCTCAAAATTTTCTCTCACCCACCATTCCAGTCCGCTATGGTTTTCGCCCTCGACAATTTTTCTTTTCCGCGCTATACTAGGAATCGGTTCGATTTCTGCCGCTCTTTGGCATTGCAAGGGCGGCTTTTCCATGCCGGAATGGCAGTTTGCACCGAAAGGAGTTTTGCCCATGCCCGCCAACGACCTCAGCCAGCAGCAGTACCATAAAATGACCGAGACGCCCATCCCCAGACTGATCCTGAGCCTTGCCGCCCCCACCATCCTGAGTATGCTCATCACCAGCATCTACAACCTGGCCGATACGTTTTTTGTCGGCCAGCTTTCCACCAGCGCTTCGGGCGCGGTGGGCATCGTTTCCAGCCTGATGGCCATTATCCAGGCGCTGGGCTTCATGTTCGGCCACGGGGCCGGCGGCATCATCAGCCGCAGCCTGGGCAACCAGGATACCCACGCGGCCACCAAATTTGCCTCCACCAGCTTTTTCACGGCCATGGCGGTGGGTGCCGTGCTGGCCGTGGGCGGCCTTGCCACCCTGCCCCGCTTTATGATGCTGCTGGGCAGCACGGACACCATCCTGCCCCACGCCAGTGCCTACGCCCGGCCCATCCTGTTTGCGGCCCCGCTGATGATGTCCAGCCTTGTGATGAACAACATCCTGCGGTATGAGGGCAAGGCCAGCTTTGCCATGATCGGCCTTGTGACGGGCGGCGTGCTCAACATCGTGCTGGACCCGCTCTTCATCTTTGTGTTCAAGATGGGAACCGGCGGCGCGGGCCTCGCCACGGCACTGAGCCAGTGCATCAGCTTCTTCATCCTGCTCTCCATGTTCCTGCGGGGCAAAACGGTCAGCCAGTTCCGCATCACGGAGATCACCCGCGCGCCTCGCGACTACCTGCTCATCTTTACCAACGGTGCCCCCAGCTTTGGCCGTCAGGGCCTGAACAGCATTGGCGGTATGCTGCTGAACATTGCCGCCCGCGAGTACGGCGACGCCGCCGTGGCGGGCATGAGCATCATCTCCCGCATCTTCCTGTTCATCCTGTCCGTCGCCATCGGCGTGGGCCAGGGGCTACAGCCCGTGGCCGCGTTCAACTATGGTGCCAAAAAGTACCGCCGGGTACGGCAGGCCGCTATTTTCACGATCTTTGCGGCGTTCTGCTTTGTCTGCGTGCTCAATGTGGTCTGCTGGTGTAACAGCGAGACCCTGATTCACCTCTTCCGCGATGACCCGGAGGTGCTGGCCGTGGCCCTGCCCGCGTTCCGTTACCAGTGTCTGGCCATGTTTTTACAGCCCGTCATCGTGGTGACCAACATGATGTTCCAGAGCATCGGCAAATCCGGCCGGGCCACGTTCCTGGCCTGCTGCCGGCAGGGTGTCTGTTTCATCCCGCTCATCCTCACCCTGCCCCACCTGCTGGGCCTGCCGGGCATTGAGATGTGCCAGCCCATTGCCGACATGCTCACCTTTTTCATCTCGGTGCCGTTCCTGCTGCCGTTCCTCCACAAGCTGAACCGGATGGAAGAAGCCTGAGCTCCCCGTTGTCACCAAACTGTAACCAGACCCGGCCGTTCCCATGCAATTGAACGGCCGGGTCTTTCGTATTATAATCAAATGGGAAAGTCAAATTTTAGGAGGAATCGCCCATGAAGACCACGCTGTTTCGCTTTGGCCGCACCGCCGCCTGCCTGACGCTGGCGGTTGCCCTGCTCACCGGCTGTTCCCTGCTGCCGGCGGCATCCCCCCGGAAAGACCCGATTCCCGTAGAACAGCCCAGCGACGCTTCCGCCGCTCTCGACGACGGCAAGCTGCGGATCCTGTATGATTCCAACGGCTCCACCGTCCTCTGCGGCAGCAAAGTCCTCCATGAGGGCCGGGGCGATGAGACCGTTGCACTGGTGTACGACCCTGCGGAGAGCGACATCCCCTATTACTGGGTGGCCTGGTCCGACAACAGCTCCCCCTCCGGCCGCCGCAGCGCCCTCTACGATAAGACCGGAGCCGAAGTGCTCACCTTTGAACAGGATCACAGCGTCACCCTCTCCGGGAATTATCTGGTGCTCAACCAGACCGACGCACTGGAATTTTCCTGCGATCATGCTGTCCAGCCCGGGGACTGCCGGGTCATCGACCTGACCACCCGGCAGGAGATCCCGTCTCCGGACACCGCCTACCAGTGCGTCGTCTCCAACGATCTGTTCGCCTTTACCTGCTATGAACGGCCCGAGACGCTGGCCGACGGTGAGTACGACGAGGACATGTACCAGCATGTGCGGATGGTGCTGCAGGACCGGGAGGGCAATCCCCTGCGGGAGGAAGACCGCTGCACGGCCACCAGCCTTTCCACCCAGAACAATACCAGCGGCATCCCCAGCGACTGGATCTTACTGGATTTCTACACGGATGGTTACCTCTCCCAGTCCTCCACCCTTTCCAACACGGTAACGGGGGAAGAGCTGGACGGCTTTGACCAGGTGTGCGGCAACGGCACCGCCAGCTTCCGGACGGAAGACGGCCAGTACCAGCTCATCGACCTGGCCAGCACCGAACAGAGTGAGATCCTTGCCACCTTTGACCGCTCCGTCCTCTACGATGCTCCCGGGGCGGTGGTCTGCTGGAATGCTGGCAACGACTACCGCTACCAGTTCCACGACCTGACCACCGGGGAGATGAAACCCGTTTATAACGTGGACGCCGACGACAAGACCCTGGCCGTCTACGCCACCGACGGGACGCTCCGGGTCTACGACCGCGCCACCGGCGCCATCCTCACCGATGTGAACGTGGACTCGGTCGAGAATCAGGATTCGGCCCAGGTGTGGGCTGTGGGGGAGGACTACGCGCTGGTGATGCTCTATCCGGCAGGAGACCATAGCAAGCCCACCATCCGGCTCTATGACGCACAGGGCCTTGTACGGCAGCTTGCTATTTCCGCCTCCACGCCGGATGGCTATTACTACTTTGCGCCCCTCACCACCACAGACGGCCACGCCTATTTCCGCTACGGCTATGCAGGCCCCAACGGCAAAACCCTCTATGACGTACTGGACGAGAACGGGAACGCCGTCCTCAAAGGGCTGGCCCTCTGCTACAGCTATTATGGCGGCAACGGCCTCAATGACCTGCCCGCAGGCGCTTTCATGGCCCGAAAGGGCTTCTATTACGGCTGGATGACCCCAGACGGCCAGTGGCTCTACTGCCGCAGCATCTTTGCTTCCAGCACGGACGAACACGGCTATGGCGATCTGATCTGAACACAGGAGGTTTTGACCATGAAACAAACTGATCTTTCCCGCCGCGCTTTTCTGCTGGGGCTGGGCGCGGTTTCCTCAGCCGCCCTGCTCTCGGCCTGCAACACGAATGCCCCCGTCAACTCCGGGCCCACTCCCTCTCAGCCCGAGAGGGAACCCGCTGCCAGCCCGGATGCTTCCAGTGAAGGGACCCGTGAGCCCATCCTTACAGCCGACGAGTTTCCCATGACCGACGGCAGCACGGCCTGCATCCCTCTCATTGCGCAGATCATGGCGGACACCACGGGCATGGATCTGGAAACGGCCCAGAGCTGCGTGAGCACCAACACCACGGCCTGGGCCTGGCGGAACCTGAGCCTTTACGGCGGCAATGAGGGCGATTCCACCAAGCTCATCATCGCCTACGAGGCCCCGGAATCCGTCAAGGAGGAAATGGCCGCGGAGGGCGGCCCGCTGGACCAGAAAGCCATTGGCCGGGATGCACTGGTGTTCATCGTCAACGAAGAAAATCCCGTCCAGAGCCTCTCCCAGCAGCAGCTCCGGGACATCTATGCCGGGAAGATCACCAACTGGAAAGACGTCGGCGGCGCGGATCTGCCCATCGTGGCATTCCAGCGGCGGGAAGATTCCGGCAGCCAGACCCTGTTCCAGAAGCTGCTCATCCAGGGCGGGGAGCTGATGGACGCCCCCACCGAGCTGGCCCCCACGGAGATGGGCGGGCTGGTGGACAGCATTGCCGAATACAACAACACCGCCAACGCCATTGGCTTCTCGGTGTATTATTACATCGACCAGATGTACTCCAAACCCGGCCTGCGGCTGCTGGCTGTGGACGGCGTGACCCCCTCCAACGAGACCATCGCCGACCAGAGCTACCCGCTCTGCAATGAGTTCTATGCCGCGGTCCGGCAGGATTCCGGTGCGGACACGCCGGAACGCAAAGTCTACGACTGGCTCTCCACCGACGCGGGCCGTGCCTGCATCGAGAAATCGGGCTATGTGGCCGTGCAGGATTGAAATTTTCCCTCCACTCCCTTTCATGCTCCCCCGCCGGGGGAGCTTTTTGTGTTCCATAGCACATTTTCATCGCTGGAATTTTCCTCAACGAATTGACGCAGTTCACATTCTTTGCTAAAATATAGAAAATAAAGTTGACATTTTTCCCCGATTTTGTCCACTGCACTTGAATCCAAATCCGAAAGAGAGGTCCCTGCCATGCCCAACGATTTCCACAACACCACCCATGTCGAAAGCCGAAGCCGCGCGGAGCTGCGCAATTTCATCATCCAGTCCTCCACCCTGCTCGAGATCTCCCTCTCCGGCCTGGTGCTCATCGGCCTGCTCATCAGCATCGTGCCCCTCATCCAGTGGATGCCCGGCCTGTTCATCGACGGCAACGATGTAGAGATCCGCACCTTTCTGGAGCGGGCACTCGACATCGTCATCGGCATCGAGTTCATCAAGATGCTGGCCAAGCACAGCCCCGGCTCCAGCCTGGAGGTGCTGCTGTACGCCATCGCTCGCCATATGGTCATCGGCCACGAATCCGCCTTTGAAAACCTGCTGAGCGTGGCTGCCATCGCCCTGATCTTCGTCGTACGCAAGTTCTTCTTTGTACCGGCCTTTGGTGCCCACCTGCCCGACGGCCACCCGGCCCCCGACCTTTCCCCCAACCAGAGCGGCATCCCGGCTTCAGAGTTCAAAGAGCGGCTGCGCAAGCGCCTCCACGCCGAGGATGTTGTCCCCGAGACCGAAGAGGACGATTTTGTCGATGCCGCTGAAGCGGACGAGTTCCTGCCGGAATCCACCTGACCCCTGAATCAAGACCCAAAAACACCCCCGCAGGCATTGCAAACGCTGCCTGCGGGGGTGTTTCATTTTATACTGAGATTTATTTCTGATGCTTTTTGCCAAAGCGGTATTCTTTGCCTTCCCGGATGCGCTTGATGTTGGAGCGGTGCATGTAGATGACCAGAATACTCATGATGAGGGCACCCACAAAGCAGACCGCCATATCACCCGCGGCCAGGCCCCGGTAGTAGCTGTAAATGAGGGTCAGCACCGGGTAGAGCGCTGCCATGGTGATGCTGCCCAGCGAAACCATCCCCGTGGGGAGCAGGCAGGCCAGGAAGATCAGGAACAGGAACGGGATGAGGATGGGTTGGATGGCCAGAATGGCACCACCTGCCACCAGCACGCCCTTGCCGCCCTTGAAGCCGAAATACAGCGGCTTCAGATGGCCAATGGTAGCCAGGATGGCCGCCAGGTAAACGCCCAGGTAGGGTGAGACCGCCCCGCCTGCCGGGAGATACCCGAACAGCCAGCGGCCAATGCAGACGGCCAGCGCGCCCTTGAGCACATCGCCAAAGGCGGTGAGGGCCGCTGCCTTTTTGCCAAAGGTGCGCAGCATGTTGGTCATGCCGGCGGCACCGCTGCCGTAGTTGCGGACATCGTCATGATAGAGGTATTTGCTGACCAGAATGCCCGTGTCAATGCTGCCCAGCAGGTAGGCCTCGGCGGCCGTTGCCAGAACGATCAGAAGCGTCATCATCAGACAGTCCCTCCCTGTTTATACATCCTTGGCGCGGACTTCGCCCGCACCGCGTTCCCGGATCACCAGCCGGATGGGCGTGTGGTCCAGACCAAAACTTTCGCGGATCTGGTTGATGAGGTACCGCTGATAGCTGAAGTGGAAGAGGTACTTTGCGTTGACGAAAGCCACGAATGTCGGGGGACGGGTGGAAGCCTGGGTCAGGTAGAAGATCTTCAGGCGGCGGCCCTTATCGCTGGGGGGCTGCATCCGGGCGGTAGCCCGGGCCAGCATTTCGTTCAGCACACCGGTGGGCACGCGGGCGCCGTTCTGGGCGTCCACATCCCGGATGAGCTGCATCAGCTTATTGACGTTATAACCCGTCTGTGCCGAGATAAAGATGATGGGAGCATAGCCCATAAAGCTGAAGCACTCGGCGTAACCCTTGCGCTGGAGCTCCATGGTGTTGGTCTCTTTCCCCTCCACGGCATCCCACTTGTTGACAACGATGATGCAGGCCTTGCCCTGATCGTGGGCATAGCCTGCCACCTTGCTGTCCTGCTCGGTGAAGCCGACGGTGGCATCCACCAGGATCAGGGCCACACGGCTCCGCTCCACAGCGGCCAGAGCGCGGACGACCATGTACCGCTCCAGACCATCGGTGATATTGCTGCGCTTGCGCAGGCCTGCGGTATCGGTGAAGATGAACTTGCCGTAGGCGTTGTCCACCGGGGTATCAATGGCGTCGCGGGTGGTGCCGGCCTCGTTGGCCACGATCATCCGGTTCTCACCCAGGATGCGGTTGGTCAGGCTGGATTTGCCCACGTTGGGGCGGCCGATGATGGCCACCGGGATGCGGTCCTCTTCAATGACCGTCTCACTGAAATCCAGGTGGGCGCAGACGGCGTCCAGCAGGTCGCCCGTGCCGTGACCGTGCACCGACGAAATGGGCATGACCTCGTCAAAGCCCAGGTTATAGAACTCGTACAGCTCCATGGGGGCCTCGCCCACGTTGTCGCACTTGTTGACCGCCAGAATGACCGGCTTATGGCTGCGGCGCAGCATGTGGGCCACATCCTCGTCCGCCGCGGTCAGGCCGTTGCGGACATCCACCACCATGATGATGCAGTCGGCGGTGTCAATGGCGATCTGGGCCTGCTCCCGCATGTGGGCCAGGATGCCCTCGGTGGCCTTGGGCTCAATACCGCCCGTGTCCACCAGCATGAACTCGTGGCCGTTCCACTCGCAGTTGGCAAAAATGCGGTCGCGGGTAATGCCCGGGGTATCCTCCACGATGGCCAGGCGCTGGCCGCAGAGTTTGTTGAACAGGGTAGACTTGCCCACGTTGGGGCGGCCCACCACCGCTACGATCGGTTTGCTCATGTGGTTCCTCCTTTTCTTCTTCTCGAAATATGCAGGCCGCTGCGCAGCAGAGCTTTGGCCTCCTCGCCGCCGGACGTGGGCAGCACTTCTACCTTGACGCCCATCCGCTGAGCGAGCTGCGCAACGGTCATATCGTCGAGGAACGTATCTTTTTCTTCCCGCAGCATCACGGCGGGCACGCCCAGCGTCCCGCTGGTCAGCTTGCCCTCACACTGGTTGATGATATCCGTGGCCGTGACAAGACCTGCCACACCCACGTTGCCGCCGAAGAATTTGTTCTGGATCGGGTGCACCGTGACCTCGATCATGGGGTACTGGCGGTGCAGCTCGGCCATCATCCGCTGGATGAGGGGGGCCGCCATGGTGCCCGTGACCACATCCAGCTGTTTGGTGCCGTAAACGCGGTGGGGCTTGTCCAGCTCGGCCATAAATTCATCTTCAAACAGGCGCATCATGCCCACACCGTTTTCCAGCTGGTCAAAGTCCTCATAGAACTCGGTGGGCGGGATGCGGCGGCCCGCTTTCAGGTACCACTCATCGCTGGGGTAGATGATCCGCTTGCCGTGGCGGCGCTTGCACTCATCGCCAAACTCTTCCATGATGTCGATGACCTCGGCGCTGCTGGCCGCATCGTAGGGGGTCTGCTTGAAGAGGTTCTGGCGGTAATCGGTAATGCCGCAGGGCACCGCCGCAATGCTCTGCACCATGGGAGTCAGCTCCAGCAGGTCGGCCAGGGTGCGGCGCAGCTCGTCGCCATCGTTGATGCCACGGCAGAGCACCAGCTGGCAGTTGACCGCGATGCCGCCCTCCACCAGCCGGGGCAGGTACTTGAGCACCTCTCCGCCCCGCTTATTGGCCAGCATCCGCACCCGGAGCTGGGGGTTGGTGGTGTGGACCGAGATGTTGATGGGCGAAATGTGCATCTTGATGATGCGGTCGATCTCATGATCCTGCATGTTGGTCATGGTGATGTAGTTGCCAAACAGGAACGAAAGGCGCTCATCGTCGTCCTTAAAATAAAGGCTCTCCCGCATCCCCGGAGGGAGCTGGTCGATGAAGCAGAACATGCAGTGGTTGGAGCAGGAATGCTTCTGGTCGCCCAGATAGGTGGAAAAATCGCAGCCAAAGGGGCCGCGCTCGGCGCGCTGGACGTCCCACTCCCGGATGCCGTCCGCCACCCTTGCTTTCAGGTGAAAGCTTTTGCTGTCGGTATAAAAATCATAGTCCAGCGTGTCGTTCAGCTCGTTCTGATCCACGGCCAGCAGCTCGTCGCCGGGCAAAAGGCCCAGTGCTTCGGCTTCGCTGCCCGCTTCCACACGCTCGATCTTGATTGCCATGCTCTCACCTCCCAGAAACAGCAAGAAGGGGAAGGCGTTGCGCCCTCCCCTTCTGTACATAACACCAATGTGCCACCAATTCTGCGCAAATTAGCCCTTCTTGATGACTTCCTCGCCCTTGTAGTAACCGCAGTTG
>QWCE01000938.1_pt1 | contig 49744 bp, 56 predicted proteins | sample 1972531 | NCBI WGS metagenome assembly QWCE01 (sample SAMN09866716, study PRJNA288562) | Human gut metagenome isolate term4_stool, whole genome shotgun sequencing... | reverse complement strand
ATCCCTCTCTCTCCGCCTTCAACGCTGAATATCAGCGAGTTACAAAATAAGTACCCGAAAAAGTACCCAAAAACTGCTTCTTTCGGGTACTTTTTTTATATCACCCGCCTAATCAAGCCAACGACGAAACGAAGAATAAGAGCGCACGCTGCGCCAATTATGAAAGCGCGCAACTGAACCCACCAGGACGCGCCTACCTGCACCTTCACAGGTTTGGATTTGCTGGTGTCGTCTTTTGTTACCTCCTTCCATCCTTTCTGCTCGGTAGTGCTTTGTGTCGTTGTATTTTCCTCGCTGGTCTGCTTGTTCTGCTGCTCGCCGTTGATGGTTATCGTGCCTTTTCTGTAAGACTTCACGGCGCCAACCGTGGCGTTTGGGGGCTCGTCGCTCTCCCTATCACGCTGGCGGCTGATGGCTATACCTTGGACGCGCTGGCTACTGTCGGTCACTGTGCTATCCGGAGTAAAATAGTCGTATTGCTCAAACTTGATAACAATCGTCTTTTTGTCGTCGTTCGTCTGCGCTGCCTTGGTTTGGGTGGTGGTTATGGTGGTTTGGTGCCGCGTGCTGTCGCTAAGCTCCTTTACATGTGTGTCACTCTCGGTGAACCTCTCCACGGACTTGCTGGTTTTGCACCCGGTTGTAATAAAAAGCACAAGTGTAAAAAGTATGGCTAAAACAATCTTTTTCATGTGTCGCTAAATTTATGGACGTTGCTACGAACTTGGTTATACGTCAAACTTTCAAAGTTAATGCTATTTAGTCGTCTAATCCAGCCGTTTTTGAACTTCCGTTGAGACGGTCGGCGGCGGCAAATGCGCTCAATGTATTGCACCCTCTCCCGCTTAATGCGGGCAAACAAGTAGCGCGGTTCATGTGCGTTCAACGCCGCAAGCGTCTTTTCTCCAACCACGCCGTCGGGTGTTACACCGAGCAACTTCTGTACCTTGGTAATGCCGTTTTTGCCGCTCGACCATACCCAATCGACGCAAATATTAGCAATGCTTTGGCTGCGTATTTGGTCCGCCTTCCACCGGTTCCAATAATGTGGCCGCAAAATAACCTTTATAACGTCGTCGTCGGTGAGCAGCTTCAAGTCGTTAACGTCAATATCTCCGTCGCCGTCTTTATCGTACCCCTGCGCCCTCCACGTTGCAATTGTTACGCCTTTATTGGTTGGGCCGCCCTTGTCGGCGTCGTCGTTGCTATAGCCCCCTTCCCAACTAAGTAGGAAAGGAGCAAAAATTTTAATATCCGCCATATTTATTACCCGATTTTAATGCGTCGTTAATAACTTCCGGGTCAATGTCGAAATGTCGCGCCGCCTTGTTAACCAATACTCTTTGTAACACTCTCGCCCAGCGCGCGTCGTTGCAACTGCTCTCATTTTCAAGAACGGAAAGTAATTGCACAAGACAAAAACCTCCACTAATGAAATTTGCCAAATAAAGGTCTGCAAATGGAAGCATCTTTGTGTCAATTAGCCAACCAAGCACGGTGCACGAATAGATTATAAATAAGGTGAAGAACATACGCCGCGCGTAACTGCTGCGCACCTTTCCCTCGTCGTGGTGTACCTTGTCAGGATGATACTTGCGTACCCTGCGGCCCAGCCTCCAGGCTGTAAATCCGTCAATCAATATTGCAAACAAACAAATAGCGGCAAACGAAATAGTCGGCTCCATGACTGCCCAAGCCGCACCGACAAAGAAGATGAAAATCCGGGAGCCGTGGTGAAACAACCCCAAGAAAAAATGCTTAATAAATTCTAACATAAAAATTCCTTCCTACTTTAGAACTCTGCGGCAGCCAAATCACGCTTTACCATGGCTTTTGTGTCGCGGACGAATTGCAAATACTCCTTATACGCCTTAATGGCACGGTTGCGCGCCTCTTCTTCCTCTATGATGCCAAACACCGCGGCGTTGTAGTCGTTAAGGTATGATAGTTCTTTTGTCTCGTCGATCTCCTCACGCAAAACGGCCCTTACCAGCTTCTCGTAAGTTGGCTTGTCCCAAAACTTCACGGTGTCGTAATTGTAAGTCGTGCGGGGTTCCTCGCCATCTGCGACTTTCTCCGTTGATGTTACTGTCTCAATGTTGAAATTATAGTGATACGCTCCGTTGCCCAGCGGCTCTATTATTGCCGGGCGTGTGTCCGAATTTGATTTCATAGGGTTTAATTTTTTCGTTCAACTTGTTAATAAAATACTCGCTATCGCTATACTTGCACCAGCCCCACCAAGGAGCAACCGCTTGCCTGAATGCCTCCGGGCTTAACCGTTTCTTGAGCTTTGCTATTTTCGCTAACGCTCTGCAAAGGTTTTGTTTTATTCTCTTTCTAAGCCGTGTTTCGTTAAGGTAGAAAACAAATCCCAAAAAATCCACGCCCCGCCCTGCCGTGTCGCGGTGGGTTGCGGCAATTGGGAACACTTGCTTGTTACCCTTAACCTTAAGCTTTACGTTACCGGTCAAATATTCCTCGAAGTCTTTAAGCAATGCTTGCAAGTACTGCTTATCCTTATGCAAAACCACGATGTCGTCGGCGTATCGGAAATAATAGCTAACGCGCTTTACTTCCTTAACCCAATGGTCAAAGTATGTCAACACAAGGTTTGCCAAATACTGACTTAAATAGTTACCAATTGGTAACCCTTCCGCGCTGTCTATTATTTCGTCAAGCAAAGCCAATAGCCGTGTATCTTTCAGCTTTCTGCGAACAATTGATTTAAGTACGTCGTGGTTTACCGACGGGTAAAACTTTTTTATGTCAATCTTTAGGCAATATTTACAATTTTCTTTATCATTATCTATTACCCGTCTTAATTTTTTCGCTGCTGCGTGAATACCCCGCTTTTTAATGCAACTGTATGTGTCGGCGGTAAACACCGATAACCAAATAGGTTCAAGTACATTCATGATAGCGTGGTGTACTATCCTGTCTGGGTAATATGGTAGCCTATAAATCAAGCGCTCCTTTGGCTCGTGAATAACGAACGTTTCATAAGGTGATGTTTTATAAGCTCCTCTCTTTAACAATTCGTGCAAAGCTAAAATATTGGCCTCCCGGTTGCGGTCGTGTAACTGCACGCCGTAACTTTTAGTTTTGCCCTTGCGGGCCTTCTCGTCCGCAAGCCTCAAGTTTTCTAAGCTAATTATTTGCTCGTAAAGGTTGCCTAATCTTTTCATTTGCTTTGCTGATTTAGTAGTCTTCTTCGGCTTTCGCCTACCAAAGCCCGTTAAATGGTAATATTTTTCGCCTTGCTGTCGGCGCGGTCTTTGCTCTTTATGGCTCAAGTAATTTTTATAATCAGTACTGGCGAGAGCCGATATTCGTATTCGCATTCGCGGGGCTGTTATTCGTATTCGCGCACGAAAGGCCGGCGCGCGCGCCGTAATACGCAGACGCGCCAAATAGCACACCGCTAAAGCAAACAACCGTTTGTTTCCTACTCAAAATAATACCTCGTTCCGCTGGCTCTCATTGTAACCTTGCGTGGAAATTTGTTGCGTTTTTTAATCTCACGCAACACATACTTTATTTCCGTGCTGTTAGTGAAAAACTTCTCTTCCTCGCTATGGCCAACATGGACTGGGCTGTCATGTCTTATCTTCACTAAAAACCGCTCGTTACCAAATTTCGTTTTAACATTCTCAATGAAATCAAGAACCCAAAACGTTAAGTTGGTAAGCTGTTGTTGCTTTGTTTCCTTGCAATTAAAATGCTTGTTCGTCTCGTCCTGCGGTATCTGCAAAAACGAAAGCGAGCCGTCGTCTTCTTGCGGCTGCGTATTATTTGTATCTGTCATATCATGTTTCTTTTATCTGTTAGTCGTTGCCATGAAGCGACCACAGCCGCCTTGTGACGTGGCGGCTTGGGCGTGTAACGTTACGTGGCGGGTATAAAGCAAAGGCGAGAGCCGACAGCCGTATACGCAGACGCGGGGCCGTCAGTCGTATTCGCGCACGAAAGGCCGGCGCGCGCGCCGTAATACGCAGACGCGCCAAAGCGCACACCGCGCAAGTCCGTGCCCCGTCCAGGTATAGATGTCCAAAAATAGTCCGTGTAGCCAGTCGTACTACTTCCTCCCACTTCAAGCGGCATAATGTCGCCAAACTCTCCGGCAAGTATTTTTGTAATGAAGCCTTCGCGCCGTGACAATTCGCCTCGCAACTCGTAACCGTCGTTGTTCGTGTCCTGGAAAGCCGCTGGGTCGTCGTTTGTTGCTCTGTATAAAAGTGACTTGCCTCCATCGGCGTCGCTCTGTATCATGATATGCAAGCCATCGCACCAACACCAAAGATGCCCGAACGGGTTTTCAAGACCTCGATAACTTGGTACGTCAATCGCCTTACGCAAATCGCCGTTTTCGTTCTTACATTCATAAGTAACAATGCCCGTTTTGTTACCAAGGCTATTTGTAACCCCGCAAGGAATAAATGGTTGGTAGCCATTGAAACCTCCCCAATCCGGCATCGTTGTCACGCCGTCGCCTAATCCTCCTTGATGGAAACCGTTTGCGTCAAGCTGTGCCGTAAACGGGGCTTGGCTCCAAAGGTTAGCGTACTCGATGGTATAAAGCCAAAAGGTGTTAACAGTTGCCTCGTACAGATCACAATTCCAGCCGCAACCGTTAAGGCCTGCTTCTCCTCTGTTACGGGCAAACTTACGGAAATTAGTTAGCGGAATACTGGTTGCTGGCACGCTCAAAAGTGAACGGTACGTACCATCCCAACTTGCATTATTATTGCCACCCCTAAACTGCTCCGTTTTGTTAACAACGCTGGCCAATTTGTTGTTCGTTCTGTCCAACGACGCCTCGTAAGCTGAACGGTACACCTTGCGAACCTTGTGAAACCCGGGCAGGGGTATCGTGGAAATCATGGCGGTTATTACCGTGCCATCAAACTCAATTTTTCGGTAATGTTCCGGTATTTCCACCATAACCATGCCGCTTGCGCCCGTAAGGTCTGACGTTGCTCCTGTGTCGGTTTTGTTGCTATTTGTTGGGTGAAGATAACGCACAACTTTTCCGTTGTCGTCAACAAGACAACGCCGCATCATTGACTGCACGGGTAAATTAACGTGCAAATTCATTAACCCAACACGCTCAAGCGGCGTGTCCTTTACCGTGGTATCAATTTTAACACCATAATAGTAATTGTACGGAAAATCGGGCTTTGTGTTGCCCGCGCCAATAAGTAATCCCATATATTTATCGTTATTAAATCCTAATAAAATTGTCGTCCGTGTCTATCTCAACCCCGTAAAACTTCATTTGCGGCAAACTAATTATCCCGCCTATCTCAACACCTGTCTGCTTTTTAATTGAGTCCACAATGCCGTCAATATCTGCAATAAGAAACTGCGTGAGCATCTTTCCTCCGAGCGTCGCCGGGGTGTCACAAACCCTCAAGGTGCCCAAATCGCCACCGGCACCAATCAGACTGCCGTTATACGTCCTACCCTTCTTTAAGCCCTTTAATCTCTTCGACACAAGGCCAACGGTTGCGCCCGTGTCTATAAGCATGTTAACTTGCGCACCGTTCATTTGGCACGCAACAATCAACCTCTCCTTGCAAAGTGATTTAATTGTTTCCATATACTTCTGTGTTAAGTTTTCTACAAAAGTACGCAATAAACGTATTACTTTATTACGCTGTGAAATATTGGTGAAGTGTTTTTGGTGTTCGACTGTTGTTTTCCGTGAAAATCCGTGAATACGATACGCCTCGCCTTGAATTATGTTAACTTTAGGTTGCCGCTGCTGTCACGGCTAACGGTGTACCAAACGCCGCCGATCATCATCTTGGCCGTTCCGTCCTGTAGCTGTAGGCCAACGCCTCCCGCCCTAACGCGGTGTGTTAACTTGCCGTTTTCAATGATTGTTTGCGCGTATTGCTCGGAGCTGCTGCCAACGGCTTGGCCGTTCGCAAAGTAGCGGGCCATCCTAATATTAGATGATGCCTTGCACCCGGTAAACGTGGTTTTCGCTTTCACCACCAAAGAACCGCTCGAGTAGTCCTTCACGCTTACTTTAACAACTGTTTTAAGCGTGTGCGTTCCGGCAGAAATCCCCTTTGAGAAATCAACGTTCACGGTGTTTTCGGTGTAATCACCTGTGCCTGTGACAACTGCCGGGTCCATGACAACACAACTGCCAATAATGGTGTTGTCCAGATAAACATCAACGGTGGCGTACATCATGCGTTTTGATGCTTTTGCACCTCCCTGTAACGTGCTGTTCATGCTTGCGTAAAGTGTTACGCTCCCGCTAAATACTCCGGCGTATGCATAATTAAATGTCGCGTTTTTTATCGTGTCCTCGTAAGGCATATTAGAATGCAAGGCGTTACCCGTTTGGTAGCTTGTATTAGCATTCGACGGCGTAACCACCTGGTCCGCACCTCCGAACAACTGAGCGTCGGTGAATTGGTCGCCGCTGAACACTGCCGACGTTCGGCCGTCTGCGTCGTAAATGGTCATGGCGTTTTCGTCTTTTGAAATATGCACGCGCTTTCCGCCCTGCGCCGTGCGCAAATCAGTAACGCCGAGATTCTCAACGTAGGCAAATTCGGCAAATAGCAACTTGGTTGCTACGCTTTCAAACTGTGCTCCAAAATCGTTCCAATAGTCTGGGTCGGTGGGAACTTTGCCCGTGAAAGCTCCAACGTCCGCGCGCGCAACATAATACAGCTCGTTGAACTTAACAACATCTGTACGCCGTGTGGTACCGTAATAAGTTGCTCCGCTGTCATACTCTCCCCTGTAAGGCGTGCTTGCACCCTTGCGGTCGTTCTGCGACAGCGAATAATCGGTTGGTGTGCCAATTTCCACTTTCACACGCTCAACGGTAATCGTACCTCCGTTATAAAAGTTATCCACGCGAAGCTTTAGTTTTTTCTTCCACCCTGTTACGCCCGTGGGTACCTGTCGCAACTCCGTTTTCACGTTATAAACGCCGTTGGACGTAATATTGGAAAGACCCACGACGACTGGCCATGCTGTGCCGCCATCAATGTACAACAATACGACGCCGCCACTGGTTGGGAATGAGCATCCCTCAATGGTGATGCGGGCCTGCCCGCTAATGGTTTGACCCTCCGGTATCGTAGGAAAAACCTTGCTTGTTTCAAAATACCTGTCTGTCGAACTCGTGGAGTAGATCTCGAAAGTCTCGGCAATCTCTGAATTATCCAACAAATTCTCGCCTATCTGCCCATCGGCACCGCTTGGCACTAATTCACCATCTATCACGCTGGCGGCAACAATAACGCTGTCTTCTGTGCCTGATGTATGTGTGTAGCCCTGGCCTGGTGCCAGCCCCCAACGGCCAATGAAAGCAAAAGCAAAGCGTGAGCCTACCACCTCCTGCGCTCTGTAGCTACACCCGAATTTCTGTAATAACCCGTATAGTTGGCTAAAAAAGCTTAACGCATCGTGGCTGTAAAGTAAAATAATATACCTGCTATCTTTGTACTCCGAAAGCTTGGCGCAAAGTGCTGCAGTATTGCTTTGGTTGTACAAAGTATCGGTGGAAGTGTCAAAATTGCCTTGGTAGACCACCGACAAATCAGACGCCAACAACACCTTTAAGTTGTGACCCCTGTTAAAAGTACCCGTTATATCGTTGCCGTAAACGGACACTTTCGGCCTTCCGTTATTCCTTGCGCCTTTAACGACAATCTTTAACGTGTTCTCGGTTGGCGTAACCCGGACTGGTTCGCTCCACCTTTCAATCAATGTGCGGCCGTCGCCGCTAACCTTTGCTACGGTTCGCCAAAGGTAGTAAAGCGTACCTGGCCTACCCGGCTGCGCATCTTTCCAATTTCCCGATCCTGCGTTAAGTGCCGACGGGTCAAACGGTGTTGGGTATGCTGTGCGGCTGCCGTTCCATTGGTATTTGTAAAGATAATAGGGTGCATCTTTGCCTGGCTGTCCGGGTTGGCCTGGCTGCCCGTCTTGCCCATCTTCTGAAAGCGAACAGTCCGCGTGTGCTATCACCTCGTCGTTATCGTCGTATAGGTCAAAGCGAACATAGTTATACGAGCCCGCAAACACTTCGCTTGCAGCGTTGTTATATGTTGTGCCTGTATATTTTCCGCTGGTGGACGTACTGCCTCCGGTGGTTATCTGTACTACCTTAAAATAGTAGCCTGCTGGCAATACGCTAACCGCTTCTCGTGTGGACCCCTTCACCTTTATAACCTTAACGGTAACATCGTTAGGGGCAAAGGTATAACTATTTCCGTTTTTATTCTTTTTCGTGCTGCGTGTGTTAATGTCAAAGGTAAAGAACTCCGCTGCGTCGCCTTTCTCACCTTTAATGCGTACGACTACCCAACCGCCCCATTCTCCGTTTTTGTACTCCCGTTCTGCGCGCCAAATCATCGTCGAAAAATCGATGCCGCTCTCGCTCGGGTCGTGCCAATTATACGGCCTGCTGCCCGGCGTTCCGGGGTTCTCGACGTTGGAAAATTCCACGTCGTAAACGCTGGTGTCTGTCATCTTCCTGGGTGTGCTCCACGTCCCCGCCCTGTCGTCGCTGTAAAAAGTGCGCGTTGTTGCCCATAGCTGTAGGTCGCCGGCTGGGATGCCATCGCTCCAGCTGAACGTCTGCCCACTGTAAGTTGTAGTATCAGGTAATGGCTTGGTCCAGCTTCCACCTGTTGGGGTAACACTCGACAAATCAATGGACGATGGCAAACGCACGAACGCGGTACTTTTGTATAGGCTAACCGCGTCTTTGCCTGGGTCGCCCTTATCGCCTTTCGATCCTTGTGCCCTAACTTGCCAATATTTGGAATTTGTCGGCGGTATGCCTCGGCAAGGTCCTGTGTATATTTGCCGATACGTGCTGGTTGTCTCTCCTTTGATAAATGTCACGTCGTCGCCTGGGTAATATGTCGCTGTTGGTGAATATACACCCCGGTACAGCCCTATCTCTCCCTCTTCGCCGCCGTCGTTAACGACAAGCCCACCTTTAACGCGCAACTTGCCGTCGCCGTTTTTGTTCCAGCTCAACTCTTGGCTGGTGCCGTTACCCATTACCACGGCGTTTCCGTCTAAATCTATGTAGCTATTTTCGTCTTGTGACTGAATACGACCTGTTGTAATGAACGCGCCGTTAATCGTCGTGGCTCCGTATGTTAGGGAAATGGCGCGCACGCCGTCCACCGCGCTATTGAGAACTCCAATAAGGAAATAGTAAAAACTTGTCTCCTCTGCCTTGTGCTGCGCTGTATCGAGGATAATTACACCTGTGCCCAAACTCGCGTTTACCGCCTTCGCGCAACGGGCGTAAATGTAGTAAGCGGTAGTTGTGTTGAGCGCGTTTCCGGTCGCGGTTGAATAGGTGCACCCCGTCAAATTAAACGTTATTACATCGTCAAACAAAGCGTAATGCACCAGCCTACATCCTTGCGCGTAAAAATCATTGCAAGCACCTCGCAAATTTGGCTGGAACAATGACCCCACCAGCGCAAACTGTTGGCTTTTTGCCGCAACGGTCAGCATTGTAGTTTCGACCGAAAGCGGCTTTATCCGCTGGCTGTCAAAATAGCCATCCGGATCAAATACCATTTCTTGTAATTCCTTGGTGGCCATCCACCGGCGGCGCATCTTGCTGGTGTCGCGTATGCCACTGCTTTCTATCGTTTCGTTAATCTCGGTTAACTCGTTTATAACCTTTGTCGTGGTGGTTTTTGTAACGGTATCGCTGAGCGTAATATCGTAACTATGCGGGCGTAATAAATCACGCTCAATACGCACAATGCGCACCGATTTATTAACTCCCACTTCGTTGTCGACAACTTGCAAACTATCACCAACGTGCAGAAACTCGGTATCATCGCGCCCGTATATGGCTATAAAAAAGTTTTCATCAAGCGTTAATTTGTAGCCAACTTGCGGTTGCGAAATCTTTGCTAAAGCTTCTGTGCCCGCCTTCTCCAGCCGCTTCTCCGCGTCTGTTACGTACTCATCGGGCAGGTTAATCTCGGTAATAATATACTTATCACCGCCGCCTGCTGCTGAGAATTGGCGTGCCGCCGTGGACTGGTCGGGAAACTTGGTGCCGTTTTCATCGGAGAACTGCTTTATTGTAAACTTCTTTTCCGCACTGTTGTAACTACTGATGTCAAACTCGTAGCCTCCAAGGTTGCCGGATATGAATTTAAGTCGCGCTACGGTGTCGGCTATCAGATACTTTGTATTGCCAGTTTCGTCTTTCTCGTTCAAGTCAAAGTTCATCGTTGGGTCGAAAAAACTAAGCACGTCTCCCGATACAACGCCGCCAACGGTACCTATACGCTCCGGGCGTATGTCGACAAAGGTCTTTTCTCCCTCCTTCACTCCAAATTCTGCCAGCGCGGCTGCGTCTTCAATATAGGACGTTAAGCGACTTTTTGCCGGCAAACATAACTTCGTATGCCTGTAGCCTTGTGGTAAATTGTCACTGCTTCCGTAACAAAACAGACGTGTTGTGACGCCAGCGTTGTTTACGTTCGTGCGCTGCAATTTATACAAGCCTTTTCCCTCTCCATATCTAAGCGTAAACGCCTGTTTCGCACCTACGGACTTCACGAACCCCAACACGGCGGTGCCGCCCTCCTGGCTAACGGAAAATTCTACGTCAAATTCACTGCACAACTCTTGGGCTACCTGCAAGCAATTCTTGCCAGTAACCGACAAATTTTTGTGTGTTGTATCTGTAACGTCTGTTTTAATCTTCCACTTCGCACCGAACACGCGGCTAACATTCCACTGCAAAGCGTCAACGAGCCCGCGCAAGTCGCCGTAAAGATTTTCGCCGTAACTGCCTTCGGGCAGCTGAAACGTTACGTCCAGCAAATCGTATTGAGCTCCCTCAAACTGTAATTCATAGCTGTATGACCGGTTGCCATCTTTGGTAATCTGTGGCAACTGGTTAAGCCTGTAGGCTCTCCCGTACACGTTAATAACGTCGCCCAACTGAAATGTTATTGGAGTGGCTGACGTTACCGAAATGCTCAACAAATCATCACTTAACAACGCCATCTTCTGCGTTGCCTTGGTGGGTGCGCTTATACTCTTTTCGCTCAATAACTCAAGCTTCGTGCCGTCTGGATGCGTAAGTGTTAATTGTTTCATCGTCTATCTCCTAATTATTCTTTGTCGTTGGGTATGAAATTAACCGGGTGCGGCTCTTCGAGTTTCACGGTGAACTCAACAACCACCTTGCCGCCGCCCGCGCTCTTTCGGCTTACCTCAATGCCTTCTTTACAATACACTTCGTAGGAATAGGCCGTCCCGCCTAAACTCACCGTCAAGGTCTTGAGCCCCTTTGTGCTTATACGGTTCATCAGGCCAATAACGGCGGCCATCGCCTCTCCGGAGGTCTTGCCTCTCGACAAACAATTAAGCGTTATACTGCGGGGCTGATATCTCGGTTCTTCCAAATCAACTATAACGCCGTTTTTATCGGGCCAATCCACCGTTTGCCGAGTCTTCATCTTCGGCAGGCTGAATAACCCCGCCGCGCTTTGAACCCAAACACCAACGCTCGTAAGCTCGGTGCCGGCCAGCGTGTAAACTGGTTTTACAACTTCTGCCATACAATAATGCCGTTTGTATTGAAATCTGTTACCTCTTCTATTACGCCGCCTACAAGCGCGTAATATATCCCGTTATCTGTGTATGTGTGGGTAAGCGCGTGTTTTCCGGTGCAATCACCGTACACGTTTTCCACAGAACCATCGCCCCAACTTACCGTTACCAACTTGGGCGATTTGAACTCAAGTGTTAACGTGCTACTGGTCTCGCCCAGCCGCCGGTGTCTAACAACACGTTTAACCGGGTCTGGCTCGCGTAATTTAAGGGCAAAGGTGCCAATCATCAGGTCGTCGTGCCATTTCTTCTCCGGCTGCACACCCTCTGGGCAATACACGTCGTATAACAACGGCTTCGTAGGGTGTATGGAACACGTAAGGCGCGCTATGCCCTCTCTGTCGAAATGGGCGTATAGTTTGCGCACGCGCTCGGTAAAATCAATCTTACCGCCGGCCTTCAACCAACAATTCAGCGTAATCTCGCGTGGTTGGTAACGCTTTTCGCTCAAGTCGACCATCTCTCCGTGGTAATTGTCGTTTTCAATGGTAGGCGTTTGTTTTAAGCTTGGCAAGTCAACAAGGCCTTGCGAACTCTCAACGTGGATGCCGTACTCTTTCAAATTCACGCCGTCAATCAGCCATTCCAGCTGCTTCACCTCGTCCAAAATAGGCTCAAGCTCTTTGTCTGTGAGGGTAGTGTCGTACACTCTCACGTCGTCAATGTCGGCTACTGCGTTGGGGGTGGAATAAATGTCCTGTATTAAGCTAAAACCTATTAGTGTGGCGGGTAGTGTTATCTCGCCCATCTGTTGGGTGTCAAGATACAAAGCTATTTTGTTACCCTCCTTTTTTATAACAAAGAAACTCCACACCTCCAGCGGTGCGTCAATCCAAAGCACACGGTAACCGTCATCTTTCCGCGACGTGTTGCTGAACAGTCCAATCTTTTTTCCTGTCACATCGTCGGCTGGTTTGTGGACGTAAAGCCACGCTGTCAAAGTAAAGTTACCCGTCAACGGCACGACGTTGGCGTTAATCTCCGCCGAGCCCGCGCCCGTAAACTGTAAACAATTACCTTGCTTGCCTTTGCCAAACGTTGCACCCGCTACGTTTGCGTCGTGTCTGCCTTTGCTGTAATCGTAAGCCACTGCCGATCCGTCGGTCTCGTCAAATGGCAAGTGTAAAATCAAATTTTGCTCGGTACCCATAATTATCTGTTTTTAATCTTAATCACTGCGTTGTCTTTACTCTCGTGGTTCAGCTTGCCGTTGGCATGAATGTAAACTATAACCCGGGCTTGTCCGGTGGCTTTTATCTCAACGTCCGCACCGCTGCCAACGTCAACGGTTACAAATGCACTGTCTGACGCGATTATTTTCGTGCGTGCTCCCTTTTTTACCCACAACTGGCCAACTGCAAAGCAATCGTATTTTGCGACACCCTGCGCGCCCTTATAGGCTACCAGTCTGCGTGGGTTCTTTACATCAAATTCATCGCCGTCATAAATATTATTTTCGCGCAAGGTCTCACCAAAAGCACGCAACAGCTGCTCGGTTGGGTAATCGTTTTCCTCTACGAAATCATAGCCGGCAAAATAAAGTGCAATTAGTCGCTCTTTCGTGCTTGCCTGCAATATCTTCTCGTGCCATTCTGCGCAAATGCCTGCTGCTTCGGCTTCGGCGGCAAGTGCCTTTTTTAATTTCTCAAACTCCATAGCGTTATGAAATTATGCCCTGTCCCCGCAGCCCGTCGTCTGCCGGGGTAGTGAGCTTGTTAACAATGGTTAGTAAGCGTTGAGCAATAGCAACCACGTTGCCGTCTATGGCTGTAATCCTCGTAAGTTGGTCGCGCATGACGTCAAGCGCAACGACTTGGTTAACCCTGACGGCGTTTGTTTGGCCTGATAACAGGTCGATGCTCTCCTGGCTGGCTCCCTTGATCGCTCCGCTCAAGGTGCCCGGGTCGCTGTCGTCAAGCTGCGCAAATAAACCTTTGTAAGCGTCCATCGCTTGCTGGAAATTCGCGCCGGCCTTTGCGACGGCATCCTTAAAACGTGCTTGCTCCTGCTGGGTCAACCCGTCGAAAGTACCCAAGCCATCGTCGTTAAACCCCATATCGTGCTGTAGCTGCTTTATTGCCCTTTGTAGTGGCTCTTGCAAAAACTTCACCTTTAAGGCGTTTTTCACGGCGTTACGCATCACGTCGTTAGCCACGTCCGCGGACACCTTGGCGGCATCTTTCACGTTACCGAATGCCTCTACCCACGCGTCTGCAAAATTGTTAGCCATGTCGGCTGCGCTGGTTTGGGTAATGCTGGTCGTTATTTCGTCCATGATGTCGCTAATCTGTCTTTTAGCGTCTGCCAACTGCTCCTGCCATTCACCTATGCGGTCTTTGTCCTTCTTTTTCTTGCGGCTCTCGTCGTTAATCATCGCTCGAATTTCGGCTTGCTGTGCCTGTAGGTTGCGAATGAGTGCCGTTTGGTTTTGGTATTGGGTTTCGCCCAGTGCTTTGTCTACCTCCCATTTTAGTTGGGTGTAGGCTTTGCTCAAACGGTTAACGGCTTGCTCGTGCCGCTTAATGGACTTCTCGGCCTTGCGGTCCCGTGTATTGAACATGTCGAACGCGGACGAAAACAGGTTTATCGAACCCTGAATAACGCTTAACGCGTCGCCGCTGGCTAATCCGCTGGCCAATTGGCTGGCACCGTCCATCATGCTTCCAAGGTCGTTAAGTATCGTTTCGGTTTCTTCGTCCATTTGGATGCCCATCTTCTTCATTCCACCCACGACGCTATCGAATCCACTACGGACGTCCGAAATAGATCTTGCAATACTATTGAATACCTCGCGGGTAGCCTTTCCTGTGTCTTCGGACTCGCCCTGAGTGTATCGAAGAGCAGCTGTCAACTTCTCCAACTCTTCCTCTCCATTAGTGTCAAGCTGCATATTAATCTTCTTGTTCTGCAACTCGGCAATGCGGCGTTTTAAGTAGTCCGTAAACGTGGCTCCCTGCTGTAGCAATGCGGCATAACGCTGCGCGGCTGAATTTGCCACGGTCTCGTCTCCGCTCTCAATCTCTTTTGTGTAGGCTTCGTATTGCTGTTTTTTGTCTCGCAACTCCTTTCCGAAATCACTATCTTCGTTGAATATCTTTTTAGCCTTCATCGCCGTGCGCAAATTTGCAAGGCTATCGCGTAAGGCAAGGAACGGATTACGCTTGTGTAGCTCATCCTTTGCTCGCTCCAGCTGGTCGTTGATGGCTTTAAGGTCTGCCGGGTTGAACTCTGCCGAAAGCGTAACCTTCTGACTGTTTACGTTGGCAATCAGCTTGTTTATAGCCTTGTTTGAAAGCGTTGTAATGTCGCTAAATAATTGGTTCCAACTATCACTTGCCATCAGTTTCGACGCTGCCAGCTTGCTTAACTCTGCTTGTTCCTGGGCGTTTATATCCGCAATCATTAGGCTATTACCGTGCCGTTCGGCCTCGGCCCGCTGCTCGGTGTACTTCTCGTGTATGTCTGTTTGCTGCTGTTGGTACGTTTTATATTGCTTGAGCATCTCGTCGTACAATTCGCTGTCGCTCTGCTTTGCGTATTCCTTACGTTTCTTTTCAAGTGCTGCAAGTGCTGCAATGGCGGCGGCAACCATTGAGTCGGGCGTTGTTTCTGTTTCAAGTACTTTTTTTAACTTCTCTAACCGCTGCACCTCTTCGGGCTTTAAGCCTAACTTTATTTGTGGGTCTTCAAGCTTGTTTATCTCGTTTTGCAAGGCCTCTATAAAGGTATTTCCGTGTTTCAAAGTATCAGCCCAACGCTTTTTTGCGTTGGCTGCCACGGCTTTGTCGCTGCTCTCAGCCTCTTTGGCATATTGCTCGTATTGGCTCTTTAACTCAAGCAATTTTTTAATCTCGCTGTCTTGCGTATCTAATTTCTTAGCGTTTATCTTTGCAAGTAATAATTCACGCGTCCGGGCGTAACTTTCTTCAAACTTTATTCGCTCATTGGTAAACGAGGCATATTGCTGTATAGCCTTCTCGGTGTCGTCGGTCGCTTGTTTTCTCGTCGCCTCCTCAACGTTACGCAAAATGTCTTTTTTGCTGTTGTCTACGTCGCTGTTGTTGTTCTTCAATTCGGCTCGCTTTTTCTCAATCACTGCCAATTGCTGGCTGAGTGTGCTGGCTGCCTGCATCTCTTTGTTTAGCTGCGTTTCAAAATCAGACAACACGGTTTGCTTTGTGTTCTCGGCTATCTCTTTGTTGAGCATGGTAATCCGTCGCAAATCCTCGGCGGTCTGTTTGGTTTTCGCCATCAGTGCTGCGCGCTGCTTCTCTAAATAGTCTATATAACTTGCGCCGCCTGCGAGCAACTCCTTGAACCTCTCGGCTGCACTGTCACGGGCAATCTTATCTTCGCTGGTAACCTGGGCGAGATACTCCTTATACATGCGCTTTTTTTCCTCCAACTCCTCGGCGTAAGCGTCTTTTTGGGTGTTCTTCGCTTCCTTCTTTGGCTTTGGGTGCTCTTCCTTTGGCTTTTGTTTCTGTAAAATATTTAGTTTTGCCTGCTCTTTGTTTATTTTTGTTTGTTCCCGCTCAAACATCTTAGAGGTGTTGCTCAATTCTTTTTGCGCTTGCTCGTGTATTTTCTTATTAGTTTTTCTGGCTTCCTGTATGTAGTACGCGTTTATTTCATCAGCGCCTTTTTTCGACAACTCAATTTGCCCTTTCACCATCTTGTACGACGTACCATCGTTGTATGCGTCTCCGTTTTTTATAACCGCTCCAGCAGCCTTCATCGCTGCGGCAAGGTCTTTTGCTTCTTGGCTACCCGGTTTTATTCTTGTTCCAGCTTTCATATTACGGTAGAACCCGCCACCCTTAACGGTGCTATCCGCGTTAACCAGCTTCGTGTAATATGCTTCGTAGGCCTTTGCCTGTAGCTCCTGCAACGCCATGGCTTTGGCGCGCAACTCCAACGCCTTAATAACCTTTGGTGTGTTGTCTATAAAAATATTGTCGGCATCTGAAACACCGTTAACGGCCAATTCAAGGCCGCCAAATTCTTTTTGGTTCTGCTTTATCCATTCGGTTTTCTCGGCCTCTGTCTTTAGGCTCAAGTACTCAAAACGCAGCTCTGCAAATTTGCTTACTAAATTCGCGCTTTGCTGTGCCGTGGTAGCGTGGTAATCCTCGAACGCTTTGCGCATCGCACCGGTGGCAACGGTGGCCTCGTCGGCCTTCTTGCTGAACTTTGAAATCAAGTAAATAACACCGGTAATGGCAACCGACAACCCCAACGTAATTGCTGCCATGAATGCCGTAGCGGCGGCTGTCGAAACGCCCAATGCCGCGGCAAGTCGTGCGTTTGCTGCTGTAAGCATGTCTTTTGCCTTGGCAACAATAACAAGCTGAAACGCACTATTTTTGTTTAGCTGGGTGTATGCTGTTTGCAACGCCATGGTAATAGACATCAAGCTCTGCACTTTCACCATGATACGCTGTAGGTTCTCGTTCTCGCCGGCAAACAACCCCATCGCACCGGTAACGGCTTGGTAGCCGCTGGTCATCAGGGTTAAGCCGCCAACTACGCCTGAGAATACCTTGTTTGGGTTGGCAAGCACGGAGGCTTGCTTGTTGGCTGCCTTCATTGACGCCGTAAGCTGTGCAACTTTCTGTTGCTGCTGGGTGTAGGCATCTGTGCCGCGCTGACCCGCTGCGGCCATCTGCATCAACTCCTCCTTTGCTTTACGTAGTTGGGTGCGGATTGTTTCGTGTTTGTTGTTAATGTCGTCCAACGCGGCCTTGCGTTCGTTCAAAATCTGTTCTTCCTTGAGCAGTGCGTCGGCTTGCTCGCCTGCGTCTGAAATTATCTTTTCACGCAACCTAATCTCTTTCTCAAGCTCTTTTTGCCGTTGGCGTATATTATACATCTCTTTTTCGCCGCCCGGCGTATTATAGGCGGTTTCCAAAGCAATTCCCAACTCTTCGTATTTGGCTTTAAGCTGGCTTATCGCCGCCTTGTTTGCGTCCACTATTGCGTCTATCTGTCGAAAGCCTCTGTTAATGGCGTTGGCTGCCGCCGTAAACGATTGATCTACGTTCTTTCCTCCAGCTACGCTGTCGGTGCTGAATGTCTGTATAGCCTTTTTACTTTCGTTGATGACTTGCAACAACTGCTTGTTTGTACCGGATATTTCAAAATGCAATCCGCCGCCTTGTATATTCATTGCTTGTTACTTGTTAAATGAATTTAGCAACTCCATCACCTCGCCCGCGTTGTCGTCTGTCAACGCCAACTCAACGGGTGCTTTCTTGTCTTTTTCCTCAATGCCTGGCGCGTCAATAAGCATGCGTTGTACGGTTGCCCAAGGTACCCCGTGCTCTAAATAGTCCAACGTCCAACCGAAATGCGAACACACCGAACCACGGCGGCCGTACGGACTTCTTAACCCTGTTGCTCTATACGATTCGTCGGTTCGCTTGTGCGTGTCGCGCTCATCAATCGTATAGAGTTTATAAAATCCCCCAAATTACTAACGTTGGTTATCAGAACCGCCAACGTAAACAACTCGGACGGCTTTAGGCAATGAAAAAATGTGTTTGCAAGTTGGCGCAATGCCTTCTTGTCTTCTTTCCTTGTAAAGTAGCCGCCTTTGTCGGTGGCAATATAGTAGTCTTCACCCAATACGGCAATTGCTACTATTTCAGCTAACTTCTTCGTGCCATTGGCGGCAATATTCTTTGCGGTCTTCAAATAATCCTCGTCGCTCAACTGTGCCTCGTCTATTTCAAGCTGCACCCAAATTGCGCTCATACGGTCAAGCGTCGCCAGCGTTGGCTCTTGTACCTTAAACACGCGCTTCTCTGTCACGCGCTCGCGCTTCTGAAAGTAGCCAACCATTCCTGGCTTACGTTTGTAGTGTGTTACGTCAATGTCAAACGTAACACCCTCCTGTATCATTAAACGGAGCTCGTTTTGCTCTCGCTGCAAATCTTCTAATTTGCCCTTGTCGTCTTTATTCTCTGCCATGCCGTTGAAAGAAAAAAGCCCACGCGCGGCGCGTCGCGTCCGCCGTGGGCCCTCCTAAAAACAAATCTATATGAAACTAACACCTAATTTATTTTGCTACCACTGGCGTGACGGTAAGTTTGTTGCCAGTCTCCGGCTTGAGCGCAACTGCGCTAATACCCATCAGGAACAAACCGCCGCGCCCATACTGACCATCAAGCTTGTAACTCACTTTTGCGCGGTTAAAAGTAACGGCCAATCCCTTTTTCGGGGTGATAACCAGCGGTCCTTCCTCGCTGGTTCCGGCTTTTGCCACCAAATCTGGGGTGGGGTCCATAACTTGCCACTGCGCACGAATTGCTCCGGGTTTCTCGATAATCTCAATCGGATCGTCTTCTTCCTCTGCGTAAAACTCGGTGCTCTCTGGGTCATCCTGCGAAACCGTACAGCTATCCTGGTAGGTCAAACCCAACGGCTTGCCGTTGAAAGTAATACTTGCCAAACCTAATGTTACAACATTTGCCATAATCTATCTGTTTAATTGTTAATGAATATTCCAACTAATACGGAGGTTGCGGTAATGCTGCCGTACCTCCAACTCTTTAATAACAACGTCTTGCTCAATCTCAAATTCAAGGTCGGGCACGTTCTGAACGTCCAAATATGCCGTAAGCGCGTCGCCAATCTCGCGCAAGCGTTCACGGTCGCACTTGAATTGCTCCTTATTGCCAATCCTAACCTTTTTATCGGCTGCAAATATATTTACGTTGGACGTGCCGTACTGTGGCTTCTCGTGGCTGATGGCAATAGTGTTTACAACTATATCCTCCTTTGTGCTTCCGTCCGGGCGTTCGCCCTGAACGCAAACAAGGCCGGATATCTTAATCACCTTGTCGCTCACCGCTTTTGCAATCAGTCGGTAAAGTATATCGTCCGTGTCTATACTGCTTGCCTTCTTCATTGAAACTCTTTGCTAATGTCTGCTATTAAACTCTTCATATATTGCTCCAACAACTTGCCGGCTTTTGTCTCCGACGACGTGAGCACGTCGCGCCCTTTGCTCTCTACGTAAATGGCGTAATTCATGCCCGCAACAACTATCAGGGAGTAACCCTGCCCCTGCTGTTTGGCAACGTCCAACGCCAATCGCTGGCCTGTGCTAACACCGTCGTGTCCGCCTCTGACAGCCTCGAAAGCAACGTTAAGCACTTCACCGTCTTTGGCAACGACGTAACCAATCGAAGAGCGCAAATTGCCCGTCCTGTCGGTAAATCCAACGTCGGGGGGTATCATTTTGGCGTAAGTAACGACTTCTTCTCCAACACGTTGCAAAATACTTAAAACGCTCGTGTCGACTCTTTCCAGCAATAACTGAAACAAACCGTCAATCTCGGTCTTTTTGAAGTCTGTTTTTATACCCATAGCCTATTGTGTAGTCTCCCTTCATCGAATTTCAAACACTCACCGGCGATCCTAACAATTCCTTCTTCCTTCGCTTGCTCGACAAAGTCCGTACTAAGTAACTTGTCGGCTGCAACCTTCACGTTGGTAACTACCACCTCGGTACCCTCGGGTATGCGCTCCACGGCTGTAGGCATCTGCACAATGGCAGAAAAATCCCTATAAACGCCGTTGGCTGTCTGCACCCTGCCGCCTCGGCCGCTTGTTTCTTCACGACACGAACCGCAAGAAACGTAAGCCGGACTGCTGGTTTCCACCCAGCTACCATTGGCGTCCTGCACGCTCTCCGCACTCGCCCTTCTGTAAAGGTAGTGAGGATATTGGTTGGTAATTATATCCGTGATGGCTGCAATATCTACCATACGTTACTTCTATTACGCACTTTTGGTTTATTGGCTGGGGTAATCCCCAACTCACCGCAAGTAAGATTATACCACGTCTTCAAAGCTTCCCAATTCCACGACACACTATAACCGCCTTCGCTGACGTTGGCCAGTGGTATCATGGTTGCGAACTCCTGTACAAGCGCATGTTTTGCCGTTATGGAGTCTACCTCTGCGTCGGGGTCTGGTATTAGTGCCGTTTGGTTAACGAGAATCAATTCAACGTCTGCACCTGTGACACCGAAGCGCTTAACTGTAGTTGTAATCCAATCCCTGTAAGTCATCATGCGAAAGAATTAGGGCGGGGGCGGGTTAATCCCACCCCTCGCCGGTTGTTAGTGCTTCCAAGTGCTGTTAGCGGTGTCCATCAACCACGAACGCGAAGAGTTAAGCCACGCCGGGAAAGCGTTTGCAATACCCATTGTAACCTCCTCCAGCGGCTCCTCGTTGGCAAACTTCTTAATAAGCGTATGGCCGTTCATCGCCTTGAGGGCAACACTGCCTTTTACGCCGATGTCTGCCGGGGTCTTCCAAAACGTTTGCCCAAGCACTTTGCTTTCGCTAAACATCACGACGTTTTCGGTGAACGGGTTACCGCTAAACGGACGGCTTCCGTCGCCTACCTCAATCGTTATGTCCTGGTCAATCACAACAATTTGCAAGCCACGCAAGTAAGACAACCCACGCAGGGCGTTGTTTACTTGTTCAAGGCTTGGCGTCTGCTGGATTTGTAAAGCGTTGGCTGCAAAGCTGGCACAAATCTTTTGCGCCTCCTCCGTTTCGGTAAAGGTAGCGAAAGTGTCAAGCGACATAAAGGCGTACTTCACGGAATGGCCTTTTGATTTTGCTTCCTTAACAATGTCTTTGAAATCCTGGGTAATAGGCTTCGCCTTATCTGCGCTGCTCCACGAGGCTGGGCCCCTATAACCATTCTTCTGCTCGGCGGCTATTTGATAGTCTACGTCGTACTCGCTAATAACGCTTGTGTTGTTGGCGTTGGTTAACGTCAACTTTCCAAGCGAAATCTGTTGCAGTGCCATCCACTCAAGGCGGGCGGCAACGGCGTTCCAACAAAAGTTTGTGTCTTCGGCCCATGCTTCCACCAAGGCGCGCAAGTTGGCGTTCTGCGACGTCATGGCAACCATGATATCGTACTCGTTCAACTCCTCATCGTTCTTGGTGCGTTTAACGGCAATCTTTGGAATATCGCCTTGCAGCCTTGCAATGGCTTCGCGGGTCTTTTTGTCAATCGACGCACCGCGGGCTACAAGGTCGGCTGCTATCTTCAAACCTACCTGTGTCTCGAGGGCCTTCCACGTGAGTGTATAGGTTTGCTTCAATGGGAACAAGGTAGGATAATAGAACGGTTTCAAGTCGTAACTATTAATTACGGCCTGCATATCTTTTTCCTCGAGCCCTTTCATTAATGTTGCTATCATGTCTTAACTCTTTTTTAGATTAAAACAATACCCTTCAAAGCTCCCAAAATTTCGGTGCTAATTGGGGGGATAATACTCTCTTTGAATTGGCCAATGGTCACGGCTGCAACAAGGTGGTTACTCAAGGCTTCCACGTTGTAGCTGTCGCCGGTCAATGCCTGTGGGGTGTACTTGAAGGCAGCCCCGTTTTCGGCGTGCTCGGCATCGGCTTCCACCAGTACGGCGTCTTTGGCAAGCTCGCCCAAGGTGGTGCCCAGGCTCAACTTGTCAAACGTCGCGTCGCTGTTGTCTACGCCGGTAATTGCGTGTGCAACACCGTTCACGGCCACCATGACGAAATCGCCTGCCTTAAAATGGCTACCTTTGGCAACCTTAATTGTTTTGGCGTTGGAGGCTGCGGCTTCAAAAACGCGCGCCGTTTTCACGACGTGGTAAAGACCGTCGGCGCCCTTGCCAATAGCTGTGCCCTCCATAAGTACGGTGCCTGGTATCAGCTCCGCGCTCTTTACGGTTACACCGTTGGGAATGTCAGCCAAATTGTGCGTGCAAGCGTGAATAATACGCTTGTCTGCTCTTCGCTTAATTGTAAGTGACATCTTAAAATCGGTTTAGTTGGTTTTACACTTGCTTGCCTTGTAAGGCAGGCGTACTACTCTCGTCGGCCTTCTGCTTCAAATAGTCGGCTACACCCTGCGAAATACCGTCTTTGTTCACGGCTCCAAAGATGGGCTTGTCGTGGGCGTTAAGATTTTGATCCGCCTCTTCCTGCGCCAACGTAGCAATGTGCGCCGTTTGTGCTGTAAGAAAACTGTTAAAATCTGTGTCATCTTTGAAAGTCATACGTCCGTAATTGTCTAATAATAACTCGCGCTTGCTTCCTTCAAGCTTGGCCTTGTCTAACGCTGCGATGTAAGCTGCCCGTCGCGTCTCGGCTGTCTTGTCGTCGTTAATGCTGGTAATGCTTTGTTGCACGCCCTTCAATTGCTCGGCAATGAGCGCCTTAACATTTTCGAGTGTAATGTTTTTGTTGTCGGGTTCGGTGGTGGTTACCTGTGGCGTTTCCTGCTTTCCCTTCTCCACAAAATCAAACTTTTCTTTAAGTCTGGCTTCGTAGGTTTGGTTGGCCTTGCCAATCTCAGCGTCTGTCTTGCTCCGGTAATCCTTAACGAACTGCTGCACCTTCTCGGCGGATAACTTTCCTACGAGGTCGGCTGCTTGCTCCTCGGTCTCCACCTGTAGGGCAAGCGCGCCCGCCAATTGCTGGAGTCCGTCTTCTCGCACGCCTGTAAATTGCGCTTTCAGTAGTGCTAAAATCTTCTCTAATAAATCCATTTACTTTGTCGTTTAAGCGTTAAATTTATGCAAAGATAGTCACGCAACGTAATAATATAATACGCTATCATGGCAAAACACTTCGCCAATACTTCACGACGCAACGAAATGAATACAAAATTTTTTCCTGTAAACTGTTGTTTGTTTGGACTATATTACCTATATTTGCGACAAATAACAATTTGCGTTAATATGACAGACGCCAATTATATCTTTTATAAAGAAAATCCGGGCGATACCGTTTGGTGGGTCGAACATGTTGGTTTTGTCGGCGAGCTCCTTATCTCGTTCGATAAAAAGCACATGTTTAACCTATTCTTGGACTACCCCGAGAAACTGACCGCAAAGCAACGCGCACAATTTGACAAGGAAAACCCCTATTGGGCTGAATTTTTAGCGGCCCGATAATTACTTTAAGCCGCCGCCTATCCCTTTGATTTGTTTGTCTCTCTGCGTATTAATATATCCTATCATTTTTTTGTACCCGCTATCCTTGTACAACTTACTAATTTCAATCATACAATTTTCCGTTTCGAGGGCCATGCCGTATGCGGTGTGCCTCTTCTGTGCCTTAAACCTGTATTTTAATACTGTTTGGTCCAGCCTATGCCACCCGTTGTAAATAGGTGATTTGTCGTCGTTTACACCTTGTAACTCCAAATACTGATAACCATCGTCGTTTTTTCTAACAATGGCGGCGTGTCGGCCGCAAACAAAATAATACTCCTTGTCCTTTTCGACCGATTTAAGCAAAGTGTTGGCTTGAGTGAAATCATTCTTACCTCTCTCAATTTGCCCGCCGGCGGCATCCACTATCTTTTTAATGTTTCCGCGTCGGCTAAACATTTCGCAGCTCGAGCCACCTCGGAAATCCAACACGTCTAACCCACCCTTATTGGCGGCGTAAGCAAACGCCAACGAAGAGCACGAACCCTTTGTTTTATCTCGACCGCCCAACCGTTCAATCATTTGTTTCTCTGTAATTGGTTTGTCGAATTCTTTTGCGGGAAAATGCTGCACCTTGTTAGCCTCGGCGGCCTTCTTTATCTCCTTGTTTACTTCCTTTAATTTCGACGGGTTGATTGCCTCGGCGGCAATCGCCTTTGCCAACGCCGCCTCGGCCTCTACTTTTAACGTCTGGAGCGACCTAATGCAAGACGCGTAATAATTGGTTTCGGTAGGGTTGAATTGGTTTGCCCGCTTCAAAAAATTGTCGTGCAAATCATCGAACCCTTGCGCCTTCATCTTTTTAACGACTTCGTAGGTGTCTTCCACCGCTTCCAGCCATTGGTCCTGTCGCTCGTCGCTCAACGCGTCCAGCCTCTCCACCTCTGCGCGCAACGGCTCCCGATCGCCACCCAAACGCAAGGCGTTAAGTTTCGACACGTCCAAACCGAAAGCGTATGCCCAACGCTTCAACCGACTAATTATGTTGTCGAACTCCGTAATTGTTTTGCTGTTGTTTTTGATTGGAGCCTTGCTCCGGCTGTCCTCCACTGCTCCTTTTAGCGAACCGGCAACACCCAATCTTAGGCCTCCGGCTATCGTACCGCCTTGGAAATTGTGGCGTATATAATACGGCTGGCTCTTCCATCCCTTGCTGCGCTCGGCTATAGCCTGAATGTGCCGTGTAAAATTCTCTGGCATGGCGTTAACGGTGCGTCGGCTGGGCATCGCCTCGTATTTTATTTTGCGAACAATTTCCTTAAATCGTCCGGCTCGCTCCTTGTTGAACTCGTCCAAATCGGACAATATAGGCGTTACCACGCAACGGCATTGCGGGTGCCAACCTACGAACCTAAACGTTTTAGGATAATTTCCCGCCAAATCGTCGCAAACGTCAATTAGTGGTATCGGGTTACCCTTGCTGTCTAAAATAGTGTGGTTGTTGCTCAACCAAATTCGAATGCCTACCACGAAATCCAATTGCTGCCAACGTAGATATTCGCTTTCTCGGTACGCCATATTAACCTCGGTACGCGCTAATCTCATTGCGTTTTTCGCGCTGCTCCTATAAACACCTCGTCCGGGGTGGTATAATTTAGCTGCCTTACTCAAGTTTAGGTTGCCATACTTATCACGCACACGCCTAAACAAAGCGTTTGGCTCGTTAAGGTAACCGCGTAAGTCTCGGCTTAACTCCTGCGCGCTGCGCCCTTCTCCCAATCCTACGTCAATACCTAATTCTATAGTTTCCTTGATGTCGCTCGTGCACTTCCAAACCCTTTGCGAAAGGTCCATGCCCTCAATTTTTCGTTTTTGAAACGCTTGCAACGCCTCAAGGTTGCGTGCTTGATACTGTTGGGCTTCGTCTGGGGTGAGCCGTGATGTCTTCAAAATAGAATTAATAAACGCGTCGTTCTTGTCGCAAGCTGCGCGCCATTCCGTGTCTGTGGCTTGCGTAATAACTGTTTTCATACCGCCCGCAAGGTTGGAGGTGAGCCGTGCCGCTGCCGCTCTCGTCTTCGGGTAATCATCAAACGAAAACGGTTTGTTGGGGTCGGGCTGAAAAAGTGTGCCTGCAAGGCTGGCGTACTCTCCGGCGGCCTGCTGGCAAAGGCGGTCAACCTGCCTGGTGTATTGCTCGGTACGGCGGTAATGCGCCGCGTCAAACCCTTTTATCTGTAAAATAAGAATATCTCGCTCTGTCGGCATGGTTATTTTATCTAAATTTGCGTTCTGACGGCTTCAAACCCGCAAGACGTAGAATTATCCCAGCACGGAAAATTAACACGTTCTACGGGCTTATCTCGCAGTGTTACGGCGTATTATGCTGGTGTATAGGTTGGTTCGCCCTCTACAAAGCTATTTTCCCGAGCCTCCTCGGCTTCGATTTGCTTAACTTCTTCATCGGGGTTGTCGGCCCAACCCAACCGCTGGACGGTGGATCGTCGGCTGGCTATTGCCTTGTTGCCGTTAGCTGCCTGCAAAATATTAACTTTTTCCTGTTCGTCTTTGATGATGTATGGGGTAATAACTGGCTCGACAATCAAGTGATCGCAAGCGTCTTGCCAACCCTCCCGCTTGCCGTTGGCAACCTTCAAGAATGCCTTCACGACGTTAATACGCCGCTGTAAATACTCGTCGAATATCTCGCACTTGTCTTGAACCTTAAGATGTGCGTCCATAAAAAGCAACTCCAAAGCTACTCCGCTAATATTGCCTATACCTTTCACCGTGTCAAATGAAATGTCGGGCGTTTGGGTAATGGTATAAATCATGCGCAACAGTGTATCAATCTCAAGGCGTACGCTCTCGGGGGCGCTTGACCAACTGAGGTAACTTGCCTTTGCTCCTTCCTCGCCCTCAATAATGCCGCCAGCCTCTCCCTTGCGGGCAAAGCCAATAACCTTTCCCTCAACAAATATCTTCGGGCTGGCATGGTAATCGTTAGTATCGGCAAAATTGGACAGCAATTTTTCCAATCGCTCAATCAGCATTTCAACGTCTTCCCACTCAACTGACGGCTGGCAACCGTAAATAATTGGTATTTTACCAATAGCTAATTTCTTGGGGTAACCGGATACAATCTCCCACTCACCCGTCGCCTCGTCGTTACTGGCATTCTCACAACTCCAAAGGTAGTGCCAATCCTTTGTGTATGTCTCAAAATATGTGCGTTTTTTGAGGTCGCTCCCATTGCGGCTAAACTCTCGGCTAAACGCTATCATGTCGCGGTTCTCATCGTAATAAGGGTATAGCGTATCGCCGAACGCTGGGCCAAATAGGGCTACTTTGAATTTCTTCTTTGTCTTGAACCCGTAAAGGTCGTGTTCCTCGTCGCCCTCAACTTGGTACCACAATTCTGCTACCTCGGTGGTGCTGTATATATTTCGCGCTACCCGCCTATTTACAGAACTAATCTTCACGTCGTAAAAAACACGCTTTAAGGCCTGCAGTATGGCGGCTTGCGTGTCGTTTTTCGGGGTGCAATTGTACGTTACAGGGTTGCCAAAGGTAAAGCTTACGGATCGCCCGCAAATCAGTTTTTGAAGAGCAAGCGAAATGCGTGCTACCTTCTCAATGCGCACACCTTCGCGGGCAATCTCGACGTCTGGGTTAACGTTAATTACGTTGCCGTAATCGCTGGCCTCCTTATCAACAACCACCATCTTATCAGGCCTTTCTCTTGTGTCCATGACTGTATGGGTATTCGGGTCTAACTGCTCGGCGTATAGTTCTGTTTTTGGCTGTTCCGTAATGCGCCCGTTGCGTAACTCTGCCATCACGCCCTTTGAGTCTGCTCCGCCCTTCACTACTTCGCTCAATAACTCGTCCAAATTAAATGTTCTTTCTGCTTCCATCGTTATGCTGTTTTAATGAATTATCCGAAAATCTTTGCAAGGTTCTGCGCCTGTCGCCTACGTTTCTCGACAGTACCTGTCAAGGCGTCCGGTGCATCATCGTGGCTGTTTCCTCCTTCTTTCTTGTATTGTGTAATCGCTTTATAGAATTGCGGGAAAAGCACATCCCAACGCTCCGGCATGAAACACAAATTTTGCACCTCGTTGGAATTGCTAAAAATACGAACGTCTTTGTTTTTCGTTTGCGCAAAGAATGTAAAGCTTGTTTTGTTGTTACCAATAATTCGACAATTCTTCTCCACGATCCGACCAAAGCCGCGGCCGCCATTGTTGCTCTCAACTACGCACTCCTCAACCTCGTAGCGTGATAGCCTACGGGCTGTTTCGCTCTCCGTTGTCTCCATTGGCGCTTGTGTATAGTACACGTCAAGTATGAAATTGCCAATTTCGGTTTCAACGTATATAATACAGCAAAGGTAGTCCTTGCCGGTGTCGGCGGTGTCAATGTATGCTTTAACTTTGTGCTTGCGGGTAACGGGTACTGTGGTGTATGTCTTGAACCCACGCTCGTACATCAAGCCCTCAAGCGGTTGCGGGTTTTGCATGTATTGCGTTTCAAAAACAAACGCGTTCTTTTCTCGTAGGTCGTGCAATTCCTCCAATGTATGTTTGAACTCCCACAACGCGCACTCGTTACCCTCGTTGTCGAACTCTATAGCCGGCAGACTCAACACCTCCCATTCGTCGGGCTCGAGTCGCATCAGATAGCCGCAAAGGTCTTCTTCGTCCAAACGTTGCATGATGATAATAATCGGGGTTTTTCGGCTATTTACACGATTGCGGATGGTGGTCTCGAACTTTTGGTTAACCTTGTCACGTACCATTGCGCTGCGGGCGTCGTCCGGCTTTATCGGGTCATCTATCACTATTGCGCCGCCGAACGTTCCGTCGTTGACACTGGCTAACTCTTCCACCTCGGCGGCTAATTCCTCTTCGCTGTTGCTTTCCTCTTCGTCCACGATACCAGCTCCAAAGCCTGTTACCTGTCCTGCGCTACTGACTGCGTACAAACCGCCGCCCTCTGTGGTGAACCATTTCCTGGTGTTTATACTGGTTGGCTTCGTACCCGGAAACAAACGCCTGTAGCTATCCTCTCGGAGTATCTCTTGCACGCCCTTGCTATTGTCGCGCGCCAATTCATCAGAGTAAGACAAATGTATGAATTTCGCCTTGGGGTTTATGGCTAAGCCCATGGCTATGAAATTCTTAACGGCAAGCTCGGTTTTGCCGTAACGTGGCGCGATATTAATAATTAGCCGGCGTTGCTCGCCTGCCAAAACACGATCCAAAGCCTTGGCGATGGCAATGTGGTGCTTACCAATAACAAATTTCCGCTTGAACTTCTGTTTGAAGAAGTACCGCGTAAAATTGAGCGTACCTTGAAGAACCCACGTTTTTGTTATGTCAATATCTCGGTAACCCATCTTAGTAATCCTTTTCCAAATCCTCAAGCAATTCCTTTGCTTCATCCTTGGTAAGCGTGCGGGCGGGCAGTAGGTCGCTGCCGTCTGCTCCGGTGTGCTCTATGCGCTGCACCGTCTTGCCGTATAGCCTTTCCACTATTTTGTCAACTGTGTACGTCCTACCGTTCTGCATATCGGTAACAATGGCGCGTATGTAGTTCTTAACCAGCGTTGGCGTGCTATCGTTCTGCTCCAACGCCTTTAACTCGGAAAAATTAAGCGTAATAATCAGTGCGTACCACTCGGACAACTCGAACGGGGTTATACCGTAAAACTTTTTGGCCGCTGCGCGTCCCAACAACTTAACCCTGAACCCGTCAACACGGCTCTTGGGCCTCCCTTTCGGGTTGCCGCTTTGCCCGGGCTTAAACGGTATAAGTCCATCGGTATTTGGGTTTGGGTTGCCTCGTGCCATTTCTCTGTTTTTTAATCGTTTATCTCTGTTCTTTGAAATTGCCTAAATACTCGACTTTGTCACCTGTCAACTCCTCGTAACGCTGGCAAATCACGTCAATATAAACGGGGTCTAACTCCACCATGTAGCAACTGCGCCCTAACTGCTCCGCTGCCATCATAGTGCTGCCGCTACCTCCGAACGGGTCCAACACAACCTCTCCCGGGCGCGTGCTGTTACGAATAAGCCTGCCCATTAGTTTGAGCGGTTTCATTGTAGGGTGCTGCGCGCTGCGCAATGGCTTGTCTTCGTGAATGACGGTGCCGGGCAAGTCCAAAATTTTTTGCAAAATATCTTTGAGCTCGGCCTTGGTGAGCTGGCTCAAATCGATTTCCTCGTCTTCGGTGGTTGTCGTCAAGTCGCGGCGGTTAATAAAATAATGACTTGCGCCCGGCTTCCAACCGTACAGACACGGCTCGTGCCGCCATTGGTAGTCCTGACGACCTATGACGAAATTATTTTTAACCCACATCAATATCTGCTTCAAATCCCAACCCACGCGCTGGACAGCCAATTTGAAATTAAGTCCCTCGGTGCCTGCGTGCCAAATATAGAATGCACCGCCTGGCTTGAGGTGTCGGTCGGCGTTGCTGAATGCGTCGTAAAGGAATGTTTGAAACGTCTGCCCATCCATTTTGTCGTTGGCAATATCCTTTTGTACGCGGTTGCCTCGGTCTGTTTTGTTGAGCAACTTGTTTTTGTCGGCGTAATCGACGTTGTAAGGCGGGTCTGTCAGCAACAAGTCGGCTTTTTGGTCGCCCATGAGAATGTCCAACACTTGGGCGTCTGTGCTGTCTCCACAAACAAGGCGGTGGCGGCCCAGCTTGAAAATGTCGCCCTCCTTGCTCTTTGCCTTTCCGCTGACGCTATCTGGGTTGAAATTGTCTTCCTCGGCTTCGTCTTCTTTCACCTCTCCGTCAATGGGTGGCAAATCAATGCCCCAGCGATCGAGTTCCTCCACTTTCCAACAATTGGCCAACTCGTCGTAATCCCACTCGCCGTAATTGTTGTTATCTTTGATGGCGGCGGCGCGTAACTTCTGCTGCGACGCTCCGGCTGGAATAATCTTACAAACACTCTCTGTGTAACCTAATTCTTTCAAGGAACGGTAACGCATGTTGCCGCCAATAATCACGAACTTATCGCCGTGCTTATATACCAATAACTCACGCAAAGATAGCATCTCCGGGTCGTCAATAATCGACTGCTTTAGCTTTGCGAACTTCATCTTGTCAATCTTGCGGGGGTTGGCTGGTACCCCCGCAATTTGTCCTTTGTTTGGCTCAAGCTGCGACAAAGGAATGATAACACTTTGTAAAAGTGTCGCTGGGTCTATGGTTATTTTTGTTTTCTTCTCTGCCATCGGTTGTGCTGGTTGGTTGCTTACTGGTTGAATAAAGGCGGGCCTGTGGTATTATTTGCCGGCCTTGCCTTTTTTCTCTTGTTTAGAATGGTGCTGCCCCCTCTCCACGGGACCATGGTAACATGTCGTTACCTCGTCTACTTGCGGCGGTACTGTTATGGATGGTGCTTCCACCTCCTATGCTTTCACTTCCACTTGCCATAATTTTCTGGTTTTAATCGTTGAACTTCTGTTTAATTAACTCCGCCCATAGCTGGCTGTGCCTTACGGGCTTTTTTATCGTGGCGTACTTATCAAGTACTTTGCTAAACGCTTCATCGTAGAACTCGTAAAGCTCCGGGTTCTCCTCAATGGTGAATTGTTCAATGTTTCCGCTGCTGCGCAAATTTGCCGAGCCGTGTATAATGACCTTGCGCCCGCCTAACGTCTCGAACTGACAGGTTTTAGTATGAATGCCAGCGACGGCTAATTGAAACTTATTGTCAATGTCAAGTTGTCGGTAAATGTAGGGTATAAGCGCGCGTATCTCGTTGCCGTAAAAATATACTGAAACAATAAGGTTCAGCTCGTCAATATATCCGTACTTCAAAAGGTTGTGCAAACTATCTACGTTGTTTTGCGAAAGCGAAAGTGTACTTATAGTCATGCGTGTGCACTTCACGTTGTGCGTCGTAAGGAATGCCTCTATAAAATCGCCAAAAATGAAACTACCAGCAACGAATACGTCGCTACGCTGGCCAAAGTCTAACCGCAAATCTTTAGCAAGCTTCACGGCGTTGTCGTACATGACGAATTGCGGCTTTAAACGGTATGCCTTTGGCTTTGTGTAACGGCTTTCGGCCTTCGGCTGGTCGTCCTGTAGGTCGAACAAGTCGCTATCAAGGTCGGGCAGGTTCATACCCCCAATGTCGTCCAATTCCAAATCACCGTCGAACTGCTCCAGCTGCTCGTTCGGCGTGGTGTCGGTATGCTCTGCTGTCGGTTGCTGTATCTTTTCCATCTTGTTTGCTGTTTACGGGTTAATCAAAAAGAGGGCAGTTGCTCACGCAGCCACCCTCTCGTCGCCGGGGTTAACCTCGGCTGCTGTATGAAAAGAAAATTTTAAGTGCCAATCTGTATAGCCTCCCAAAGGCACGACGCTGCCACGGACATCACGATGGCGGTTATCGCACCGGCGGCGGTGGCTATGAAATCCAACAACTCTGGCGTACCCTTGCCGCGCAACTTATCGTAAGTTTCTTTGAATGCAACCGCTGCGATAGCCGCAAGGAACCCACAAAGGTAGCCGGCTATCAGGCTGAATAAGGCGGCAATCATAACGCCAGCCATGAAATACTTCTTTTTGTCGTCGGGTATAAACATAGTGCTCATTTTTCATGCAAAGATAGCCGCTGTGCGTATTATATTATTACGTTTTCAGTTCAAACACTTCACAAACACTTCGCAAAACTGAAAAAAAGCGGGCTAAAAAATCGGCCTGGTAACGCCGTGCATCCTAACCTCGCCCAGATAGCCATTGACGGCGGCGGTGAAATCATCTATCGTGCGGCAAACAACGTACTTGTTACCCGCGGCCTCTGCGGCCTTTTGCCACGTCTTTTGCGTATCGCGCTGTTTGCTACCTTTGTCGGTTGTCTTCATCTCAATGCAAAGGCTGGAATACCTTTGCGATGGTACCAGCAATATCAGGTCGGCAACGCCTGCCGTTACGCCCTCTTTCTTCATCTGTGTGGCTTCGGGGCTGTAGGTGTAAACCTTTCCGTTTCTTACTACTGTGCGGTGTGTGCGCTTGCCGCCGTTTGGTACTGCAAAAAGCAGCAGGGCAAACTTTGGGTACTGCAACCTAAACCACTTCACGCAATTTTCTTGCAAACAGCTTTCTGTGTGCTTTATCGGCTTGCGCTGTTTCTCACTATCTCGCTGGGCCTGTGCCCAAATATCATCGTATTTTGTCATCGATCTATTGCTTAAAAATATTTTGTTTATTACTCATGACTGAAAGCTTTCTATATCGAACCCTGGTATAGGCGGATTCTGTCGTTCGTACTCGGTACGGGCAATAATATCTCGTACTCGCTTTATCTCTGCGTCTACCTGGGCCTCCAGCCTTTTTGACTGCTGGAGAAGCTCTTGTTTTTGCCGATATTGCGCCGCCGGCGTTGCGAAATAACCCTTTTGTACATCTCGCAAATCGGCTACCAACTGAAAAAATGCGCGTGCGTCCATTGGTTAATATCTGAATGTCGTAAAGTGAATAACTGCGAATGCCAATGCGTCGGTGCCGGCTTCGTCAAACACGGGATCAAACCACGCTTTGAACTCCTCAACGTGCAACCCGTCGTTATAGGCGAGGGTGGCAATGTCTACCGGGGTACCGTCTACCTCGGCAGTAAAGGTGCCACGCGTCCTAATAAGCTCGTCTTTCTCGCCCTGTGTACGCCTCAAAACGAGCCGCTGCACGTCTATAACGCTGGCGGCAATATCAATTATTTTCTCTTGCTTGCTGCCTTTTTGGTAAGGCTTTCTGCTCCACTGCCGTAAGCTGAGCACGCCCTGTCGGGCCTTCAATATGTCTACACGCTTCTTCCAAAAGTCGTAATTGGCGCGGCAAGTGTGCCGCTTTTCTCCACGTAAAACCTTACTCCTAAAATTTGTTTCTTCGCCCGCCAAATAATGGTTGTCAAAGAATGTCTTGCTTAACATCACGTTCATTTTGTTGTTTTTTTTTCGTTAATAATTTTCTGTATAGTTCACCCTGCCAACCTCTTAGGCTGGCTGGGATCTGTTTGCTTAAAATGGCAAGTCGTCTTCTGATGTCCCTGCCTCGTTTTGTGTAGTGGCTGCTGCCGTGTTGGCTACAGGGCTGCTGGTTTGGTTCTGTTGAGCCTGCCGATCCTGCGACGTGGCGTTGGCCGTGCCTGCCTGGCTGCCCTCTTCACGTCTTCCTCCCGGGAGCAACTGCACCTCCCTTGCAAGACAATTAACGCCAGCCTGAGTTTGGCGGCGGATGTCGACGTAAAGCTTCACGCTCAAATCGCCGCAAACGTAAACCCCTGTGCCTTTCTTCAAGTAGGGCAAAATGCCACTTTCTCCAGGCTTGAGCACACTTACCCACGTGGTGCGCTCCACTGGGTTACCCTGCGGGTCTTTGTATCTCTCACTGTGCGCTACGTTAAACGCAATGTACTTTTTGCCGTTGAAATCTTTCAATACGGCGTCGCTGCCAATGTGGCCAATAATTTCTAATTTTAGCATAACTTTTTGTTTTAATTGGGTTGTTAATTTATTTTGCTTAACCACGCTTCCCAAACTCTTAACGCTACTTGTGCCATCATAACGGGTGGTACGCTCATTCCGCAAACGTAGTGCGGTTGTTGGTTTTGGTAGTCGTAATCGCTGGGAAAGCTGCTTATTTTGTTTACTTCGTCTTTGCTTAAGTATTTGGGTTCGTCGTAATGTATGATGCAATCTTCACGGGCTGCGAGGGTGAGGCATACTCTGTTCGGGTAAACGTATTGGTTGTTAAACATCGAAAGTTTGCCTTTCTCTCTCAGCGATGCGTCGCAAATAGCGTGGTCGTTTGGCAGTCGCTTGTACCAAAGTGCCAGCATCCCTTGCGGAAGTGTGCGCCCTTTGTAGTCTGCCACTTCCTGCAATAAAATAGGGTCTTCGTTAAACGCCATGTCTATCGTCGGGGCTTCCGTAAAGAGGTCTTTCTGCTCTAAAAACTGGGCGGCTAAATCCTTGCGTAGGCAAACGAAAAATACCCTTTCCCGTGCCTGTGGTACTCCCATCTGCGCCGCGTTGAGCAGGAAATGCTGAACGTAGTACCCTGCTTCGTCTAACGCTTCGTAGATTCGGAAGGTGTATTTTCTTGCTTCGCCCATAAGTAATCCTTTCACGTTTTCGGCTATTACTACTTTCGGCTGTAGTTTCTTCGCCAATCCGATAAAGTCAAAAAACAACGTGTCTAATACTTGCTTCTTCTGTCCTTCTTTGAAACGCTTTTCTTTGCCCCAGCCTTCTTCGCGTGAGCCTGCTACGCTAAAGCTGGAGCAGGGTGGTGAGCCGTCCAAAACGTCTAATTGGTATAATTCTGTTGGCAAATCCTCGCGCTTGGCAAATTCGCGGATGTCCTCGCAATAGTTATATTGGGGGTGGTGGTTGGCGATATATAGTGCGTTCATACGCGGGTCTAACTCGTTGCACCCTACAACGTCGTAACCTGCTAACTTATACCCCATTGAACTACCACCACCACAGGCAAAGCAAGAGAAAACCTTGCCTTTATCTTTGGTAAATCGGGCGTTTGCCAGCGTCCAATCGTAGTTGAATTTATGCATCTTCGTATGCCTTTAGTTCCTGTACCTTCGCCTTAATCTCGCTTTCCAAATCGTGAACTTTCGCCTTGTACATCGAAATCTTGGCTTTGTTTTTCATTACCACTCCATCTTCCTGTTATCGCTATACTCCCTTCTTTTCCTGCTGACTCTGCGCTCACTGGTGCGGGTATGTGTGTCGGCGTGCCCTCTGCCATATTGGTAGAACTGACAAACGTCGGCAATGGTGTTGTTAATCTCTTTTTGTGTCTTCGTGCAATAGTAGTGCTTACTCGGGGTTGTCTGTAGCACGCACAAGTCGCAAAGTGTACAGCTACGCCCGCTAATCATGCCGTCGTAAGCAACTAAATCGGCGCGTTGGTTATCCTCGTCCCTGATCTCTGCAAGCTTTGCTATCTTCTGCAATTGTTCGTTTTCGTTTTTGTTTTTCCTCGTTTTCATGTCGAAATGCGTTTTATTTGCGTTTTAAGGCGTTATTTTTCGTTCAGTGTGTAATTGTGGTTAGGTGCCAACCACGGGCTTGTTTTGTGTGTCTATGACGTTGTTTTGTGTATTGATACAATCTGTACACCCGGTAGCCTTTAGTTTTTTACTGAGGATGGTGGCTATCTTCTCGGCGGCCTTCCTGAACTCGCGGTTAAACTTGTACTCGCCATCATATTGGCGCAAGTAATAGCCTATCGTGCTCTCGTCATGTCTGGTCTCCTCGGCTATCTGCGCCGTGGTGCTTCCGTCTTTCTTTGCGTGGTGGGCGTAAATCATGCGGGCGTAAACGTGCCAGCGGCTTCGACTGTCTGTTGCAAGCAAACGAAATGGGACGCCCATCGTAGATTCTATTGCGTCCTTGATGTCGCGGTGCCGGGGTTCTACTTGGTAATATACGGGTATGCTCAAACCTCGCGCTATGTTGTGCTCAAGCGTCGCGCCCTCGCTGCACTCCCAGTTAGACAGCATAAAAACGGCGTGGCAGTCTATAAGCTGGCGAATGTCGGCCTTGAGGTGTGCCTGCCAAATCTGCGTTTCGGTGCGCGTGGCTGGATCTATCTCTTCCGACGCTGGCTTAATCCGTATTGGCGTTATTACCTCGTAACCCTTCCCTTTTAGAACGTCTTCGGCTGCGTTAAACAGTGCTTCGTACTCGGCTTTTGGTAAACCTGTAATCCTGCCTGAAATGTAAATCTTGCATCGCTCCATTGTATTACCTCCTTGGTATTCTATAACTTTTGTTCTCAAACGGCAGGAATGCGAACATTTCCCTAAACCTGTCGTAAATCCTGTTACCGTAACGCGGCATTATATCTTCGTCGCTTAAATTTGACGTTATGACGGTGTATAACATCGCGTCGTATCTGCTGTATAAGACTTCTACCAATGGGCTAACCTCGTTGCCCCAAACTTTTACGCTTGCTGGCTCAGTGCCTACGTCATCGATGTGCAATAGTTCGGCTTCCTTTAGCTGGCGTATGCGGTGGTTCTGCTCTTCCTTGGCTATCGTTGCCAAATCTAATGCGGAAATACTTACCACACCTTTGCGGTTTTCGTAGTGCGGTTCGTTGGCGTATAGCAAAACAATTAACTTGCGTATAGCTCGCGTGAGTGTTGTCTTGCCGTTTCCGGGTTCGCCGTATATGAACAGCCCAAACTCTCGTTTCTCTCCTACAAGCCACTTTGCCGCCATCTGTATGTGTTGGTTGGTCGCGGTGTCGTCTTTGAATGAATAGCCGCGTTGCTCTACTTCCTGCTGGTAGCAAAGTTTAAGCATCTCGGGTACGCTGGCGGCGTAATGTCTATCGTCAATACTAAAACGAGCTGTGCCGTGTCTTCTTTGCTGGAGTATCTCCGCAAATCGGGCTAAATCCACTTTTGGCTGATGTTGTTTGTTGTCTGTCATTGTTGTTGCTGTTACTGGTTACTAATCCGTTGCGCTCCCAATACCGGGCAGCTGCTTTCCAATCCTTGAGGGGCTTGCCCTGCTTGCCTTGTACCCAGCCGTTTGCTTCGTAGTAGTCGAAAAAAGCTATAGGGTCTACCTTGTTGCCACGTTCCTGTGCGTACGCCACCACTTCTTCAAGTTTTGGCGGCTTAAATCGCGCTGTGGGTGTCTGCCTCCTTTCCCCCTGCACCCCTTTTTCTTCTATGTGTTTGTTATTATATACACATACATATTCATTTTCAGCGTTTGTATGCGTGTTTGTATCTGCTTTTGTATCGAGTTTTGTATTTACTTTTGTATCGGTTTTTGTTTCTACGTTTGTATCTGGTTTTGTATATACAAAATTATCCGTCTCTTTGGTTTGTTTATCTTCACTCCAACGCTTACTGATTGATTTTCTGCGAGTTTCGCTTATTGCTGCATCTTTTACCATACGGGGCTGGTATAATGTATTGCCGTCAAGCCGAATAACTCCGTAGTAATCAAGTTCCAACAAGCCAACCTTAATAACTTCAACCGTAAAAGGCATTTGTTTTGATAGGTTTTCAGCAAACTCGGAATACAAAATTTCTTTATTGTATTCTGTTTGTATCTGGTTTTGTATTCTATTAGTATCTGATTTTGTATATACAAAACTTTCCTTTATCTGTAGTTTGCCATAATTCTGCGCCTTGTGTAAAATACACATCAACCGAATATATACGCCTGTAGCTTCTGCGCTACACATCCTTAACTTCTCGTCGTTGGCAAAATCCATGACGTATAGCGGCAAATATGGGTTATCTCTTAATGCCATACATTATTATATTATGCCGCCTGCCGCGCCTCTCCTTGGTTTGGCAGTCGGCGTTTGTTGATTAATCGGTTATCTCTTCTTTATAGGCTTGGCAAAACTCGGTTGGTATGACCGCGTTAATCGGGAATGGTGTCGCGCTGCTAACTATGACATCGCGCAAGGTGCCAAATTCTTGCTCCGTGTTATACTTGGCCCGTAACCACGCCTTGGCAATGTCTACGCCTGTATCTACGTCGTCGGTGCGAATGATAAATTTATATTCTCTTTCGTCGCCTTTTTCGTCTATATTGCCAATTATAGCAACGCCGGTAACACTATAGTAGCTTGCGGTGGCTTTGCTTTCCTTCTCGTTGTCCGTGTCTTTATCAGCCTTGATGTTTTCGTTTGCGTCGGAAACCTCCGTATCTGACTTTGTAAGTTTGCGTAATGGCTGGTTAAGTATTACACAATCTTTCAAATACTCTACCTTTGTAATAGCAAATATTCCTTTGTAGTTCAATTCTATAAAGTCTTTCGCTACTTCTATTGCGGCGGCTGTGCTTTGGGCTTGAAGAAGAAACGTTTGGCGGCTGCCAACCATAAATGTCGCGGTTACCTTAAAAGGCAACAAGAACTCACTACTATTATATCGCGCCTCTCTGTTTTGGTTACTAACCAAAATGTCCTTTATCTCTCCAGCTGAAATGCTGAAACGTAACTTGGCTGCCAAATCCTGATCAATCATTTGGCCTCTTTCAAAAAGAACTTCTGTGCGCTGAATAGTTACTACCTCTCCCGTGCTCTCGTCTAAAAAATCCTCGTTCCAATACTTGCAAACACGTTCTGCCAAATACTTGCCATAAGCGCGCTGCATGTCATCTGTTCTGTATGTAATTTCGTCTTTGCGTGTTACAACCTTTATTTCTTTGTCTTTCATTTTAGAATGGTGTTTTGTTGAAATCAATTGTTAGTCCTGGGCGTGCTATGCTAACCGTTTTACCGGTTGCCTGCGCTATGCCCTGTTTGAACCGTCGGCCGTTGCCGTTGTCTTGGCTGATATGTATCAGTACAATGTTATTAACGGCTGTTAGGTCGTTGGCTTTGAGCATCTGTAGGCACGTGGTATAACTTAGGTGGCTGCGCCTAACACGGCGGTAACGCTCTGGATCTATCTTTCCCGCCTGTAAATTATCCTCAAGCTGTTCTTGCTCGTAGTTGCATTCTATTAAAATGTTGTTCAAGCCCTGAAACCTATTTTTAAGGTAGAACGTATCAGTTGCGAACAGCACGCCGCCTGTTTCTTTGTGCCAAATGTAGAAACCTACCGGCTCGGTCGCGTCGTGCTTCGTCGGAAACGGTATAACGGTGTAGCCTCCTAACTGTAATCGTGCGTAACGTACTGTGGGGTCTCCTTGTAAGGTCTTCATAGTGTAGTCCGTTCGGGTATAATAGCGCGCTGCGGCGCCTATGGTGCCGGCTGTGGCGTACACGTCCAACCCGTAAGCCAAATATTCGCCTACGTGCCCAGCGTGGTCTCCGTGCTCGTGCGTAATCAACACACCGCGCACTTTGCCAACATCGTAACCGTCGATGGCTTGCAATACCTTATTAAAGGTAATGCCTGCCTCTATGAGGAGGGCTTCGCCCGCGTTCTGTAGAACGTAGGCGTTGCCCGCTGAACTCGAGCCAATAACCGTAAGCTTCATTAGAAACCAGGTATATTGCCGTTACTACTTTGGAACCCCGTAACCGTCGATGCGCTGCCACGCCCGGCTCTTGCCTGCTGCACCTGTTCGGCTTGCGGCTGCTGGGTTGGCTGTTGGGTTGGGTTGGCTCCAGTGTTTGCGCCAACGCAGTCGCCTGCCACACCTGCGGCTGTTGTCTCGCTGGCTGGGGCAAAGCCTATCGTTTCACCCTTGTTTGCCTCCTCGTTTATCTCCTCTGCCTCTGCGTCGATAACGCGGCTGCTATCCTCGTCGGCATCTCCAAAGTCACAACCTGTGACGTACTCGTAAAGCGCCTTTTTGGCGCGTCGTTCGGCCTTGCCGCGCAGCTGGTCGTGGCTACTGTAGTTGTCTTTCTTCACCGTTGCGACAATGGAAAATCCGTTTTTCTCGCCGTTGTATTGGTATGTAATCTTGCAAGGAATTTCCGCAAATCCTGCCGTTTGTCCTTTGTCAAACGCTACGTCAATGAAATACTTCACGCCCAACTTGCGGAGCAATGCCGTGTAACCCTCTTTGGTGGGGTACATCCGTTCGGCAATGATGTTAAACTGGTTGCCCGTTGGCAGCAATCCAATGGCAACTGCGTCTATCACTGCGTCGCGCACTACGTCAACGCTGTAGAGCGGCTTAACGTCTCCGCGGCTGTTGGGTCGGCCAGTGCGGTCTGTCAAGAACCCAATTTTTGTGTTCATCAAAGGCATAAAAACCGCCTTCATCACTTCGTCGGTAAGCGCGTTACGTAGCAATGAAATTACGTTAACCGCGGTAAATGCTGCACCGAAATTATTAACTATCTGCAACCCTTGAGCCTCTTTACAGGCTAACTCGAATTTTTCGCGCGCCTTGCTAACGTCGGCGGATAGGGCGGTGTTCTGTGTTACTTGTTTTTGTTCCATAAAGCGAATTGTTTTGAAGTTGTTAATAAAATCATTAATAAAGCGTGTTGTTTCTTTCGCCAGCGGTGTCCTGCTCCTGTTTCTTGCTGTAGGGTTCGGGGCGGAAATAATCCTTATACAAAGTGTCGCCAAAGGTTTTTATGGCAAACGTGGCGCGTTCGTAGTCGCTAAAGCAAAGGCGAGAGCCGATATACGAAGACGCATACGCGGGGCCGTGAAGCGTAATCGCGCACGAAAGGTCGGCAGGTTTAGTGTACATATAGGGTTCGTACTTCCGTTCGTCGTGGTTGCTCCAATTGGGTTGCCAGTCTCCGTTAATGGCTCGCGTGATAACGACTAACTTATGGTATGCCGCCATCGTCTTCGCGTCCTGTCCGAAAGCGTTAAACACTTCATCGCTGATAGGCTTCAATCCTAAAGCCTTACAAGCGTCTTCGTAACTTTTGATTTCCTTGTAGTTCATAAGACTTACTTTTTAATTGTTGATACTTGGGTTATTTAATAATGTTATACGTTTACTACCTCAAGGTCTCCTTCGGCAACCTTTAGCTTAATAAGCTGGCTGCTGGTGGCTATAATCTTTCCACTGTTAATACTCTCGGCGTTGTCGATGAATATCGGCGCGTTGGCTTTGTAGAATGCACAAAGCGTGTTAATCGCGTCGAGTCCGGCGTTTATCTTCCATGCGTTGTTAACGTCGCGGTAACGCACGCCGTCAATGTAGCACACGCAATCAGCTACTTCCTTGACGTCTTCTATCTGTTGACTGGTGAGCTTAAACTTTATATACTTAAACATTCCGTTTACGCGTCGCTCTACCTCGTCCATCTTGGCCTTCTCATAGCTGGTAATCAAGTCAGATTTGCGTTGGAGCTGCGCTTTTTTCTGCTGCAACCGCTTCTTTTGCTCGGTAAGTTCGGCAATGCGGGCTTCGCCCTGGGCTATTTGGTCGCGATCTTGCAATGTGGCGTTCAACGCCTCTATTTGTGCGCGCAACTCATCGCGTTGCTGGCGCAGCTTCTGTAATTCCTGCATGCTGTCTGCTTGGCCTGCCGTGGTGGCGTCGGCAATCTGCTTTGTAAGTTTGTCTATCTCTACTTGCACGTCGAGCCATTGTTTCAACTCCTCGCCCTTGACGGTGCGTGCTGTGACGGCTGCGGGGGCTTGCTCCAGACGGGCGGCTATTTCCTGTTGCCGAGTCTCAAGGCCGGCAAGCTCTTTTTCTGCCTTTTCTGTAACGGCTTCCAACTCCTCGATCAGCCGCTGCTCCTCCTTGCGCTGCTCTTTAATTTGTTCGCCCAACTGTTGCCCGTTGTGGTTGATGGATGCTAATCTTGTCTGCTTGTCGTCGGCAAATGCCTGCCGGGCCTGCTCTTGGTTGCTGGCGTATGCTTCCAACGCTGCACTATCAGCACACCTGTGCTTGAATAGTGGGCAAACAAGGGCGTCGGTGTCGGCGAACTCCTCGGCGTTAACGGCAAACCAATTTTTGCGCACGGCATCTTGCTGCCGTGTATATTCCTCGACGCGCTCGTTGGTTCTGTTGCGGTCGGCCTCAAGGCGTCGCTTCTCGGCGTTATATGTGGCTCGCTTCTGTGCTGCAACGGTTACCAGCGTGTCGTAATCCCGTTGCGCGTCGTTGCGTGCCTCGTTGGCCTTGTGCGCCTCATCGTTGGCTTGCTGCTGGGCGGCAAAAAGAATGTTTTGTTGCTTTGTACGTAGGTCGTTGATTTTGTTCTGCAACTCTTGTTGCTGGCTGTAAGCCTGTCGGCTGGCCTCGGCGGCGCTGGTCATTGCCTTCTCAAGGTCTTCTTGCTTGGCTTTTGTTTCGGCAAGTTTCTTTTCGGCTGCTGCGAAATCTTGCGGCAAAGGCATGTTCACGGTTACCTCGTCAATGCGCACGGGTATGCGCTGCAACTCGGTTTCAAGCTTTCTTTTATCTTCCTTTAGCTTGGCTTGATAACCCTCAAGTGTTTTGCCCTCGAGCGTGGCGAATAATTTAGCAAAGTCGGGGTTGGTGGCAATAATTTTCTCGTCGCTAATCTCTCCGGCCATGTCAAGCAACACGCTGCGTTGCTTCTCCCAATGTAGGTTAAGAAAATACGACGTGCTGGTTAAAAGCCTGAACATTTGCTCGGGCATGATGTCGGCAATGAGCTTGTCATACTCTGTCTTTGTCTTCAACGGCATTTCGTTAAAGTAGTAGTTGGTGTGATGCCCCTTGAGCACCTCCTTTGTTTCGCCGGTGTCGGGATCTTCTGCGTCCTTCCAATCCTCCACCAACACGCGTGTAAACGACTTCGTCTCAATCTCGCCGCTGTCGGTGTCGATAACCTCAAGCACGCCGGTAACGCTGTGTTCCAGGTGGGGTATAAAATTACCCTCTTTGTCGTTGCCTTTGATGCCGAACTTCGTGTCACTGTTGCCTTGGCTGTCTTTACCGAAAAGCAACCAGCAAAAAGCGTCGAAAATGGTTGTCTTTCCGCTTTCGTTCCAACCCGAAATGGTGGTAACTGTGCCGCTGAAATTAACCTCCAAATTGCGTATGCCTTTGAAATTATGCAAGGCCAAACGCTTAATAATTACTTGTTTTGCCATATAGCTGTTTTGTTTTTAGGGTTATTTACGTTTTTGTGATCTCGCAATCTCGAGTACCTTATCGGCGTCAATAATCAACATGGCACCAATCTGTGTAATCGCGTCGTCGTAATCGCCTGACGTTCTAAGACGTGATGCGGTCGTTTTGCTGCAACCCAACAATCTGGCCAGCCCTTTCAAGCCGTACACGTAGTTGCGGTTGGTGGGCTGCTGCTCCTTTACGCGCTGCTCGATGATGGGTGTTATACGTTCTACTATCATGTCGACCAATTCGCCAAGGGTAGCGTCAACTACACGGTCGTTTAATGTGTGCTGTCTTGTTATCATTTGTCTATCTCCTTTTGTTCGTAGAACTCCACCTTGCAATCGTAGCAAAGGCGGTGTAGTCCGTCGTTTGTCTGCCCCAAATCCAAAACCTCGTTACTGCCACATCGGGGACAGGCGGTGTCGGCGTAAGCTACTTTGCTACGCTGCGCGTTCAACCAAAGGCCGGTGGCAACCAAAGCAAGTATTGCAAGTGTCTGTTTCATTCTTCTATCCAATCTAAAAAGTCTGTGCATCCCGTCTTCACCCTGCGGCGCGCCCGGGCTATCGTCGTAATCTTTGCTCGGCCAATCCTGAACATGTCGCCCGCTCCGGTAATCTCGCGGGGGATCAGAATTATCAGCAAGATGCCTGCAATGAATGCTCGCTTTAGAGGGTCAATGCTGACTGGTACGCCGCATTTCGTACAGAACCACCAAACGCTTAACTCGGTCGCCTTGCTGACGCCGGTCTTCTCGTATATGCTGCGCGCGGTATTTTCTACCGTCCTAACCGAAATGTAAAGCATACCGGCAACCTCCTTTTTGGCTGCACCCCATGCCAATAGTTCGGCAATCTCGCGCTCACGCTTTGTTAACTCTGCATTTAAATTCATCGCCCCAAATGTTTTCGGTAACGCCGTACTTGTTAAACACTCGCTCCACGTCTGCCGCCTGTGTAACCTTCATTTCCTGCCGTCCACTGGCGTATGCCGCGAGGCTGTTGCGGTTGGAAACACCTAACGCGCCCATAAGAGCTTTGCGTACCTCGGTGTAATCTCCGATTCTCACTTGTGCCAATCCTGCGCGAAATCCTTGCGCCTGTTTCGGCTTTGCTGTCTGTCCTGTTATCTTCATAATTATATTAGTTTTTATTGGGCTTGTGTGTGACCACCCCTTACCCCTTGTTGATGTTTTTCTGTTTAGGCCGGCGTTGCTTGCTGTGCAAACGCTATAGCCCGTGTTCGTCGTTCATTATTGAAGTTTCCATATAGCTGTTATTTTTAGTGAACATATAAGCTAATTTTTAAGCCTCGGCGCAACTTGCAATCGGTGCGGTCGGCTTTTGCTCTCTCGGCGCGCTCAACAAATTTATTGGCCAAATCAATGCCTATCAGTTCTATAAGCCCAGACACTCCAACAAGTTTGTTTATCTTGCGCCCCTCTGCGTCTAATCCGTAAATCTTAATCAGGTAATTGCGGTTGATGTAAGTCGTTGTAAATTTCATATAGCTTTTATTTTTTATTATTTGACTACTTTACGCTATTGCAAACCCCAAAGTTTTTGTTTAACTTTGCCAATAAATGCTGGCGGGACTGCAAGTGTTTTGTTTCCTCGTTGCAAATATACGAAATAATGCGTTATGCGATGCATTAATGCGTGATTATTTTCGTATTTTTCGAGTTAAATATTTTAACATATAACTTATACTGCTGTTTATGAATGCATTAGAAGTAAAATCTATACGAAAGAATTTAGGGTTGACCCAGGCTAATTTTGCAAAGAAGCTTGGCGTTGATATTAGAACCGTGCAAAATTGGGAGGGTGGTGGCGTCATTCCCGATTCTAAATCTGAATTATTGCGTAAGATTCAAATAGAAGGTTTGCAACAATCCTCGCCACAAAAAAATGGTGAAGAAGCGCCTGCTACGTCTTCTATTCCCGCAAAGCTCCTCGAAGAACTTTTAACCGAAGCACGTAGCGAACGCGCCCGGCTGCTGGCTATCGTGGAAAACCAACAACAAACAATCCACGACCTAACACAAGAAATTAAAAAAGAAAATGCCCGAAAGGACGACAATGCCGTATGTGCAGATGCCGGGTAATCGGTGCCTATCAAGCCAATAAGCCCAGACACTCCCACAAGCTTGTTTATCTTGCGCCCCTCTACGTCTAATCCGTAAATCTTAATCAGGTAATTGCGGTTGATGTAAGTCGTTGTAAATTTCATATAGCTATTATTTTTTTTATTATTTGACTACTTTACGCTATTGCACGGCTGTGAAATTTTATCTACCTTTGTACTTGAAAAGTGAAAGTTTTGCTTTCTTATCGCTTGCCGATTGCAAATATATAACAAATAACCAAGATACACATAACAAACACATAAATACTTTCACGCTTTAACAAAAGATAACATTTTAATATATAACGCTATATGGAAATAGAAACAAAACAAAATTTAACTACTGTACAGCAACGCCTACGATATTTTATTAGTACGCTGGGTATTACTGACCGCGAATTTTGTAAGCGTGTTGGGTTATCTCCTTCGTATGTTTCAAGTATGCGTAAATCTGTGTCGCCGTCTGTAATGACCAAAATTTCAGAATTGTATCCTCGTTTAAATCCTCAGTGGCTATTGGCTGGCTTTGGCGAAATGCTGTTTGAAAAGACTCAGGAAGCAGACAAACAAAAAACCAATTTGTTACCCTCGCAAATACTGGAGCGGCTTCTTGAAGAGTCATCTGTCGAAAAGGCGCGGCTAATGAATGTTAACGAAAAACTGACATCTATTATTGAAAGCCAGCAGGAAACGCTGGCGGAATTAACGCGCGAAATTAAAAAAATCAATGCCCGGAAGGACGACAATGCCGTATGTGCCGATGTCGGGTAATCTTCGGGGTTAAACAAAAACTTTGGTAAACCAATAAAAATGTCAAGATGGCTAATATTGAAATAATTCCTATATCTGCTAACCGGGATGAGGTTTTCCGAAAATATGGTTATCAAGCAAGTAGACGTTTGATTATAAAGAAAATACGTTGCCTTATCAATCCGAAAGAAGAACCGTTTATATATGCCGCACCAAACGAAAGTGTTAATGACGAAATTTCGGAAAGCCTCGGACAACTTGCGTCTGTTTCCAATACCATACACAAACTTAGAAACGGATATAACTCTACCGCGGGTAAAACGGTAATAAATGTGGAAATGTATTACTTGAATGAGTCGTTATATCGCTTTATGCCATCCGACATCTTCGACACACTCGAAGCCGGTTTCCTTAACGGCCATGAAACTGTTGAGGTGTCAACGGAAAGCTACAACGCTATGCTCGACGCTATCAAAAAAGAAGCCTATGCCTCGAATAAACGCTAAACCCTCGCCAGTTAGTGAAGCGGTTAATCGCCGTTTCTTTGTGGCCATCGACACGTTAGTGTCGCTCGGGCTGGTTAACTCGATGGGTGCCTTCTGCACGGCCTGTGGGTTATTTTCGTCGCGCTATCGGTCTATGCGACTGCAATACGGGCAAACTCCAAAGGTGGGCTACACCTCGCTGTATAAAAACATTGAGGTGGTTGCCCTCTGCGCCATGGTGGCTAATTATCCTATATCGGCAACTTGGCTGCTAACGGGGCGTGGTGAAATGTTAACAACCTCGCGTGGAAAGCAATACGCGCAAACAAATACTCTCGCCGCTATATGAAATACAGTATCAAGCTTGGCCTACACATCAAACCTAACAACACCGGTGAAAGCGTGCCAGATGAGGTGGCTATACGTCTGCGGGTCGCTTGGGCGGGCTATCGCTCGGATCTGCGCAGCGGCTTTATGGTGGCTCCTGCCAAATGGGACGAAACAAACGGTGTGGTGCGCTCCAACACGAAAAATAAGGCTGGGCAAACGGCGGGTGAGGTCAACCGCAAACTCTCGGCCCTTTGCTCCGTGGTTGATGACGTATTGACGCGTTTTGAATATGAAAATAAACGTCCGCCAACGGCAAAGGAATTTAAGGCGGCGTTCGATGTTGCCACTGGTCGTGCTGTGGCTCCTTCGGAAACGGTGGACTTCTACACAATATACGACCAATTCACCGACAAGGAAGGCTTTGAGAAAAACTGGACGAAAGCAACCAAACGCAAGTTCACTTCGTTGCGTGATCACCTCAAAACGTGGCGGCCGTCGCTATCGCTTACCGACTTCTCAAAGGATGACTTTGCGGACTTCGTGAACAACCACCTAATTGTCGAGCAAAAAATGCTCAATCCTACAATAAGCAAAAATATTGGTTTTCTCCGTTGGTTCCTTCGCTGGGCGGCTGCCAATGGCTATTACAAAGGCTTGGCACATCTACAATATAGGCCGCGCCTGCCTGGCCTTGACTGCAAGGAGGTTGTTTTCCTTGAATGGGACGAGTTGCAAAAATTTCTCAACTTTGAATTTCCAAAACAAAACCCCTCCTACGGGCCTGTGCGTGATGTGTTCTGCTTCTGCTGCTTCACGGGCTTGCGCTACTCCGACGTTGCAAAGCTGCGGCCATCAGATATCCACCTGAACGCAACGCCGCCGTATATGGTAGTAATCACGAAAAAGACAAACGACCGCTTGCACATCGAACTAAACAAGTACGCCTTGGCAATCCTCAACAAATACAAGGATTTGCCTTTGCCAGGAGGCAAGGCCTTGCCGGTAATTTCAAACGCCAATATGAACGACCGCTTGCACCATGCGGCTGAGGTTGCCGGGCTTAATGAACCGGTGCGGGTGGTGCAATTCTGCGGGCGTGAGCGTATGGAAACAGTTGTACCCAAACACGCAGTCCTGACAACCCACGCCGGGCGGCGCACCTTCATCGTTAATGGGCTGCGCCTCGGAATACCCGCGCCTGTTATTATGGAATGGACCGGCCACAGCGACTATAAGGCAATGAAACCGTATATAAAAATCGTGGACGCGTCCAAAATAGAAAACATGGCAAAGTTTGATAATTTCAACACTGACGCTGAAACGTCCAAAAAATAAGTACCCACAAAAGTACCCTTTTTTATATTTTCTTACATGAAACTACCGTTACCAACTGTTACCACGAAAAAATCGAAAACCCCGTTAAACACTAACGTTTGCGGCAGTTTTACAACGCTTTGAAATGACTGCTTGAGAGCCTCTCTCTCCGCAAACAAGGGTGTGAATCAGCAAGTTATGCGATTTACACCCTTTATTACACCCAAAAAGTTTCTCGGTATTTCGGGTCAGTCGTAAAACCCAGTTGCCCCTCTCCCCTCATGCATATAATTTCTTGTATGGTTTATTGCGGCACGATGTCAGGGATTCTATTCTTACATATCATTCAGAGCTACTAGAATAAGACTGTCATCAACTACTACACTATTGCTCTTGGTCGTAACAAAACTTCCCACCAACGAGTAGGATTTTCGTGTTCATTCACGAGTTTGAGTGCCACGGCTAGCAGGTAGAAGTGGGTCATCTAGGCAACCCAATGCGTCTCAACGAGCAGCACCAGCTCATCAGTCAAGGGCTTCGATGGCAAGCAACGCCTTATTTCCCTTTTTCAGCCGTAGCAACAATCCCGGCCTTATTCTTGTCATCCAGTCGGCAGGAGTGTCAAGAGGACGCAGAGGCTTCCGCAAGGACAAGTCAGGCGAGAAGCTCGCCGAATCAGAAGAAGACCTTTTAGAGCACTGCACCAACGGCTCCGACGCATTCGATTCACTCTACATCGGCTGCGAGAAATTCCCCGTCCACGATACAGTCAGCGTGCCAGTAAGCGGCATCCTCTAACCATCTGTTGCTTATTGCATTGCAAAACATACGTTTCTGCGCCGTAAAACAATACTGAGACCTCTGCAACTAATCAGCGAAAATGAAGAAATATCGAAGTTGGTGTAAACAGACTGATAATGAGCAGGAAACGGAATAATTTGCATAGAAGTGCTCTTTTCAAAAAGGGCAGGAATATGCAGATTTAGGCAGAAGTTCAGTTACTAAACCGTTACCCGATTTCGTCATAGGTAACGATGGAGTAATGTTCGGTAACTGAATTATTTTCGCTCGTGTGGCTGTTGCTGCGGTCGGCAGTTTTCTGCATAAGTGAGGAACGCTTTAATTCGGGTAACTTTGCCCATAAAAATTAAAGCGTATGAAAACAGAGAAAATGAAGGTGTTGCTCTACCTCAAAAAGAGCGGTCTGGACAAGTCGGGTAAGGCACCGATTATGGGACGCATTACCATCGGGCATTCTATCGCACAGTTCAGTTGCAAGCTCTCCTGCAATCCTGACTTGTGGAATCCCCGTGAGAGCAGAATGGACGGAAAAAGTCGTGAGGCGGTGGAGGTGAATGGCAGGTTGGAGAACTTGCTGCTGTCCATCCAGTCAGCCTATCAGTCTTTGCTTGCAAGAGGTTGCCCATTTGACGCAACCGATGTGAAGGAACTGTTTCAAGGCAGTGTGCAGACACGGTGCATGTTCATCGAAAGGCTTGATGTGCTCATAAAAGAAAAAGAAAGTCATATCGGTATAGACATCAGAAAAGAGTCAATGGCAAGCTATCACTCCACGAGAATCCACTTGCAG
>QWCE01000929.1_pt1 | contig 50029 bp, 44 predicted proteins | sample 1972531 | NCBI WGS metagenome assembly QWCE01 (sample SAMN09866716, study PRJNA288562) | Human gut metagenome isolate term4_stool, whole genome shotgun sequencing... | reverse complement strand
CGATAAAAACGCCAGCGACCAAGAAATTGAAGCCGCTGTCGCCGACTACATAAACTACTACCGCTACCGCCGATACCAAGAAGGCCTCGGCGACATGACACCATACGAATACGGATCGACACTACTTAATGCATAGGGGTTGACGTGTCCAAATCAATGGGTCCACCTTATAAGCCTAAATTTTTCTGTTTCGGACCGATGATTCGAATGAATTGTCGAAAACATCCGTCGGAACAAAGAGATGACGTGAAGTGTCGGATGACGTGCGCTCGCGTAGAATTATTTAAGGAGGCATTTATGAAAAAGTTAGCCACATTATTAATCTGCTTGCTGCTCCTTCCCTCGGCGGTGCTGGCGAAGGGAGCCGATCCCATTGCGGTTTACGTCAACGGCCGTGAGCTTCGTCGGGTCGAAGAGACGACGCCCGTCATTCGCCACGACCGCACCTTCCTGCCCGTGCGCGCGGTGACCGAAGAGCTGGGCTACACCGTGGCGTGGAACGGAGATAAAAAAGAAGTCACCTTGACTAAGGGCGACGCTTCCGTGGTCATGACCATCGGAAAGAAAACCTATCGCCTGGGCGACAAGACGGCGTCCATGGACGTGGCACCTTATCTGGAAAAAAATCGCACCTTTATTCCCGCTCGCTACTTAGGCGAGGCCACGGGGCTTCCCGTCAAGTGGATGCCGAAGGAACGCGTCGTCACCGTGGGTAGCTATCCCCAAAAGGATGCGCCGGCTGGTCAGCGCATCTATGTGAAAGAAGTGAACATGTCCTTCGTGCTGCCCAAGGATGTGGATATCACGTATAAGCTCGAAGGTGAAGAACTTTATTTCTACGAAAAATCCAATGAAGATGCTGGCAGCGACGGCTTCCTCTTCTCCCTGAGCCGGGTGCATAATCCGAAGTGGGAATGGGAAAATTGGCCCGTCATCCTCGCCTATAAAGACGGCGTCTACTACGGCGCGGACTTCCGAGGCGACCCGGCGATGATTCAAGACAAGGCCCTGAAGGAAAAATTCGAAAAAGCCCACGACCGCATTGACGACATTCTGATGACGGTCCGCGTAGGAAAATAATAAAGACGAAATCCCGTCGGCGAAAATGCCGATGGGATTTTTCATTTGCAAAGAAAAAACGCCTCTACCCCATTGGGTAGAAGCGTTTTGTTTTTGTAAATTAGCGCATAGTGACCATTTCTTCCGCGCTGGTGGGGTGAATGGCCACGGTGGCGTCGAAGTCGGCCTTGGTGGCGCCCATTTTCACGGCGACGCCGAAGCCTTGCATCATTTCGTCCACGCCGTAGCCCATGGCGTGAAGGCCCACGATTTTTTCTTCATCGCCTGCGCAGACCAGAAGCATTTTGCATTGTTGGGGATCGCCCGACACGGAGGAGCGCATGTCCGTGAAAGAAGAGGTGTAGGTCTTAATGGCGTCTTCACCGTATTTTTCCTTGGCATCTTTTACCGTCAGGCCCACGGTACCCATGGGCGGATGGCTGAAGACCACGGTGGGTACATTGGCGTAGTCCAAGTGGGCGTCTTTCTTGCCGCCGAAGAGGCGATCGGAGAGGCGCCGGCCGGCGGCGATGGCGACGGGGGTGAGATCCAATTTGCCCGTGACATCGCCGATGGCGTAAATTCCCTCTTCCGCCGTGCATTCATAGGCATCGCTTACGATGCGGCCCTTGTCGTCTACTTCCGCCTTGGTGTTTTCGAGGCCCAGGTCTTCGATGTTCGGCGTCACGCCGGCAACCCAAAGTACCTTTTCAAAGACGGCGGTGGTGTCGTCTTCGAAGGTGATTTCAATGCCGCCGTCCACATTCTTAAAGCTTTTCGACGAGGTGTTGAAATGAATGTTCACGCCGCCTTTTTCCAGTTCTTCTGTGACGGCGTCGGTAATAAAGGGATCGAATTTTCTGAGGATTCGATCTTTTCTTACGAGAAGATGGGTTTCCACGCCCATGCCGGCTAAAAATCCGGAAAGCTCCGTGCCGATGTAGCCGCCGCCGACGATGGCGATGGTCTTGGGTAGCGCTTCCCATGTAAAGAAATCGTCGGAATAGTCGACAAGTTCCGCGCCGGGAAGTTTACAGGGGTTCGGGTGGGCGCCGGCGGCGATGGTAATGTGATCGGCGCTATACTCTTCGCCGTCGACGATGATTGTGTGGCTGTCTTTAAACTGCGCCTTGCCGAAGAGCTTGGTGACGCCGTTATCTTCCAGGCCCGATTCGAAACTGTCTCTGGCCCGGCCGATATAGCCCAGTTGGGATTCCCGCAATTTTTTAAAATCAAAGTTCCAGTCGCCGACATTGTAGCCGTAATTGTCCGATTCCTTTTCCAGGGTTCTGCGAATGCCCGAGGCGTACCAAAAGATTTTTTTCGGCACGCAGCCCCGGTTCACGCAGGTGCCGCCATAATCTTTTTCTTCCACAATGGCGACCTTGGCGCCGTATTGGGCGGCGCGATTGGCCGTGGCGCTTCCGCCGCTGCCGCCGCCGATAACGATATAATCAAATCTATGAGACATAATAAACTCCTTTCACAGATAAAATTGCGTATGAAAAAAAGAGGACGCGATGATCCTCTTTTTAATATACCCAATTTTATACGAGACCCATAAAATATTCGACACTAATGGCGACGATGACGACGAGAGCGGAAATCACGAAGCCGTGAAGCATGGGGCCGGTGCCGGCGCTCTTCATATCCTTTAAGGAGGTCTTCAGGCCGATGCCTGCAAGGGCCATAACCATAAGGAATTTACTGATGAGTTTAAAGGTGTGGCCCACGCTTTCGGGGATGAAGCCGGCGGTGTTAACGATCGTGAGTGCCAAAAAGCCCAAGATAAACCAGGGAATGACTTTCGTCAAAGAGAATTTCGCCTTTTCGTGCTTGTGTTCTTCTTTGGACTTTATGTGGGCGCTGATCAGAGCGAAGACGATGACCGTGGGGATGATGACCAGGGTGCGGGTGAGCTTGACCATGGTGGCGAAGTCCCCGGCGCCGTCGGAGAAGGCGTAGCCTGCAGCCACAACCGACGAGGTGTCGTTGACCGCGGTGCCCGCCCAGAGGCCGTAGGCCATGTCAGAGAGGCCCAGGGCATGGCCCATAATGGGGAAGAGAATAATCATGGCCATGTCGAAGATAAAGGTGGCACTCATGGCGTAGGCCACGTCCAAATCGTCGGCTTCGATGATGGGGGCGATAGAGGCGATGGCGCTGCCGCCGCAAATCCCCGTGCCGGCGGAGATGAGATTGGACATCTTCCAGTTCAGTCCGAAGAATTTACCGGAGAAGTGGCCGATGCCGAAGCAGGTAAGCAGGGTAAAGACCATGACGGAAAGGGACAGGCGGCCCACTTGAAAGACCGTGGCCATGTTCAGGGAGGCCCCCAGTAAAATAATCCCCAGCTTCAGTAATTTTTTCGAAGCGAAGGTGGCGCCTTTGGTCACCGGATTGTCGGACTTTAAGAAGTAATTAATGATCATGCCGATAAACAGGGCGATAACCGAGGCGCTGATTAAGGGCATAGGCAGTATGCTTTCAATGAATTTTGAGGTCGCGGCGATGACGACGGTCAACAGGACCCCGGGAATAATTGCTTGGATGGATTTCAACGGAATGCTCCTTTCTTTGTGCATTGATCATCTCACAAATCTAGGATAAAATAAAATTATAATTCATTATAGAACGATAACGAAACGATATGGAGGCAATGTGGACATTCGACTCAGCACATTTTTGGAAGTCCTCGCCACGGGCAATTACACCCGGGCGGCGGAAAATTTGCACATTACCCAACCGGCGGTGACCAAACATATGCGTTCCTTGGAAGAGGAATTCGGCGCCGTGTTTTTTCGCTACGACGGAAAAAAGATGATTCCCACCGACGAGGCTCGTGTGCTGGAAAACTACGCTCGCAGCCAACAAAAAAATTACCGGGATACCCTAAATGCCTTTAAAAGAGAAAAGGCCCGCACCATACGCATCGGCCTCACAAAGACTTTGGGAGAATACGCCTATGCCCAAAAACTCGCGGCATTGGTAAACGATCGGCCCAACAACTTCGTCTTGACCGTGGACAATACGGAAGCCCTGCTGGACCGGCTGCGAAACGCCCACTTGGATTTTCTCATGGTGGAAGGGCAGTTTGCGAAAAACGAATTCGATTTTTCTGTGCTAAAAGAAGAGACCTTCACCGGAATCTGCAGCGCCGATCACCCTTACAAAGGCCGCAGTCTTTCCCTGGAAGCCGTATCGGGAGATTGTCTGGTGGTGCGGGAGCCGGGGAGCGGTTCCCGGGAAATTCTCGAAGACAAACTGCGCTACAAGGGCTATGAAGTGCAGGATTTTAAGCGTCTCGTTACCTCGTCGAGTTTAGCTCTGATTTCGAAATTGGTCGCGGCAAATGTAGGGATCTCCTTCGGCTACGAAAGCATCGCGAAAAACAATCCTCGTCTCGCCACCTTTCACGTGGAGGGAATTACGGACCGCCACGAATTTTCCCTGGTGGCACTAAAGGGAACCGGGGGTATCGAATTGTACCGCCGTTTAATCGAAGGAGCGGAAGAACTGTAAAGTTTAAAAAGCGACACGTCCTTTCCTAAAAAAGGGAAGGACGTTTTTATGTTTGTTTTCGAGGGATCCTATTCGATTTCCAAACATTGACCAAAAGAAAACCCCCGGCAATTGCCGAGGGCCTCTTTAGCAGTATGAGTATGAGTTATTTTAAATTCAATAAGTGTTCGTATTCTGCAGGGGACGTCCGTTTGCGGTCGTCGCTGAAGAAGTCTTTTTCGAGAGCGACAACGACGCCGGAGAGTCCGATCAGACCGATTAAGTTCGGGATAGCCATTAAAGCATTGAGAATGTTTGCGACGGTCCATGCAAGGTCTAAGTTCATAACGCAACCGACAAAGATCATAATGACATACAGGAGTTTGTAAGGTTTGCTGATCTTTCTACCTAAGAGGTAGCGCGCGGAGGTTTCGCCGTAGTATTCCCAACCGAGAATGGTGGAGAATGCGAAGAGCAATAAGCCTAAGGATACGATGTATCTACCGATAGCCAAGTGCATATCGAATGCCGTTGCTACGAGAGCCGATGCATCGGTGATGCCTTCGTCCAAAACGCCGGAAGTAATGATTACGAGTGCGGTGATGGTGCAGACAACAAAGGTATCCAAGAATACTTCCGTAACACCCCACATACCTTGACGGGTCGGGTGGTCGGTGGATGCCGTGGCGTGGGCGATAGGCGAAGAACCTAAGCCGGCTTCGTTGGTGAAGACACCGCGGCTGACGCCGTTGCGCATAGCCAACATAATGGTGTAGCCGATGACCCCGCCGCCGACTGCCGACGGATTGAATGCGCCGACGAAGATCGCGCGGATGGCGAAGGGAAGCATCGAGGCGTTAGAGATAATAATGATTAAGCCGCCGACAATGTAGAAAGCTGCCATAAAGGGAACGAGTTTTTCGGTAACTTTCGAGATGGATTGGATCCCGCCGATAATAACGACGGAAGCGGCGATGGTGATGACCACGGCGGTGATCATGGGCGGAACGTTAAAGGACGACTTCAACGTACCGGCGATGGCGTTGGATTGTACGGAACAACCGATACCGAAGCAGGCAACACCTGCCAAAAAGGCGAAGCACTTGCCCAACCAGGGTTTCTTTAGGCCGCGGTCTAAGTAATACATGGGGCCGCCGGCGTAGCCGTCTTCGGTTTTCACCCGATAAGCGACGGATAAGTTAACTTCCGAGAACTTCGTACACATACCGAAGAATGCGGCAACCCACATCCAGAATACGGCGCCGGGACCGCCGCCTAAGATGGCGACCGATACGCCGACGATGTTACCGGTACCGACCGTGGCGGCCAGTGCCGTGGACAATGCTTGGAAGGGCGAGATAGCGCCTTCTTCGATTTCGTTCTTTTCAAACATTTTGCCCATGGTATTTTTCATGATGTAGCCGAAATGTTTCGATTGGACGAAACCGGTGCGGACGGACAAGATAATGCCTGCGCCGACGAGCAATACCATTAAAGGAACACCCCATAGGAACGCATCAATCTTACCTAGTACTTCTGCAAAACTCATAAGTCACCTCCAAATAAGTATGAATAACTGCTTGTGAATACATTATACACGCTTTTTCAGAAAATTAAACCTCTTTTTACAAAAAAGTTGACTTTTTTTAAAATTATTTTTTTGTCGGGCGGGGCAGGTGATAAAATTATCAAGTGAAAAGATTCGAAGAAATTAAAATTTAAAAAAACAGGAAAAATGGAGGAATTATTTAAGGCGAAAAGGCGGTAAAACAAAAAGCGGGGGAATCAGCCGAGAAAGCGCACCGAAATCCAATAAATCAAAATAATGAATGATCTATAAGTTAATTAAAAGGGGTAAATAAAAAGTTTTCCCGAGGACTTTCCCCTTTCTCCGAGGGCATTTTAATAAAAATCGCCCCATGTGTAAAAAAGGGGGCGTTGTCCGCGTTATTTGTCGTGGCCTCGGAAGGAAAGCGGATCCGCCATCAAAAAGATGCAAGTTACGGGAAAATAAAAGGCATAGGGAAAGGGCGTATTAAAGAAAGAAGTCCATGGAAGATAGGGGTAAGGTTGAAGATTTTACACCTATATGACTTGTCACGGGAAGGCGACCGTGTTATACTCACAACAGAGTGCAAGGCACGAAGGGGCACACCACCGCGGGTGTGATTTCTTCGTGCCTTTTTTTGTGAGGAGGTGACTGTGAAGATTAACGGGAAGGTCGTGAAATTAAGCGGCCCCGAACCCTTGGTGGACGTTTTGATCCGCGCCGGCTACGACGCTTCCGGCGTGGCCCTGGAAATGAACGGGGTCCTGGTGAAGCGGGCGGACATGGCGAATACAGTCGTCGACGACGAAGATGTATTGGAGGTGTTTTCTTTTACCGGTGGAGGTTAAACGAGAGGACGTCCTGGCCCGTCAAAGGCCCGAGATCAACGAAGCTGTGAAGGACTTTACCGTCGCCGTATTAGGTTGCGGCGGTTTGGGATCCCAAGTGGCGTGGATATTGGCTCGCCTGGGCGTCGGAAAACTAATTTTGTACGATTTCGATGTAGTGGAGGCGTCGAATTTAAATCGCCAAAACTACAGCGTTTCAGATATAGGAAAAAAGAAGGCGCAGGCCACGGCGGAGCGCATAAAGGATTGGCTGCCCCACGTTTGTGTGGAGGCGCGCGATGAATTTGTCGATGCCGAGTTGCTTAAGGGCATCGAGGTCGAGGCCGACATTGTGGTGGAGGCCTACGACGGCGTTCAGTCGAAAATAGAGGCCTTTGATTTTTTCCAAGAGCACACAACACCTTATGTCTGTACCACCGGCGTGGCGGGGCCCTCAGGCGCCGTGAAGCGCAAGGATTTCGGTCACATTCATATGGTGGGGGATTTTAACGGCGAGGACCGCAGGGATTGTTACCTGCCCAAGGTCATGACCATCGCCGCCATGGAATGTCAAGTTGTTTTCGAACTGATGATAGGAGGATTCGAGTGAAAGATACGTGGAAATTAGGGGACAAGACCTTTGAGTCTCGCTTTATTTTAGGATCGGGCAAGTACGCGCCGGAATTAATCGACGCCGCCATTACCCACGCCGGTGCGGAAATGATTACCGTGGCCCTTCGCCGGGCGAATACGGCGGATGTGACGAATATTTTGGAATTTATTCCGAAAAACGTCACCTTGATTCCCAATACCAGCGGCGCCCGCAACGCCGATGAGGCCGTACGCATCGCCCGCTTGGCGAAGGAAATGGGCTGCGGCAATTTCGTTAAAATCGAAATCATGCGCGACTCCAAGTACTTACTCCCCGACAACGAACAAACCTTAAAGGCCACGGATATTTTGGCCAACGAAGGCTTCGTCGTCATGCCCTATATGTATCCCGACCTGAACTACGCCCGCGACATGGCAAGTGCCGGTGCCGCCGCCATTATGCCTTTGGCATCGCCCATCGGCAGCAATCGCGGTTTGGCCACGAAGGCATTTATCCAAATTTTAATCGACGAAATCGACCTGCCCATTATCGTCGATGCCGGCATCGGCCGCCCCTCCCAAGCCGCCGAAGCCATGGAAATGGGCGCCGCCGCCATTATGGCCAACACGGGCATCGCCACAGCCAACGACATTCCCATGATGGCCAAGGCCTTTAAGCTTGCCATCGAAGCGGGCCGCCTGGGCTATTTATCCGGACCGGGCCGCGTCCTGGACAAAGGCGCCGATCCCTCTTCTCCTTTGAGAGACTTCTTTGATTGAGGAGGGCTTTATGATTAAAACAGTATTCGATTACGCCCCGGGCATGGATCAGATCTCCGAAGCCATTCCCGAAGAAATTGCTTCCACCTACGAACGGCAAAGAGGGCGGAATGTAACAGGCGCTGAAGTAGCGGAAGTGCTCAGGAAAGATCGCCTTACCCCGGATGATTTCTACACTCTGCTTTCTCCCGCGGCGGAACCTTACCTCGAACAAATGATGACAAAAGCCCGCGGTCTTCGCCGGCAATACTTCGGCGACAATGTGTATTCCTTCTCGCCCCTCTACATCGCCAATTATTGCGAAAACGGCTGTCGCTACTGCGGCTTTAACGCCAAGAGCGACATTAAGCGGGCGGCGCTGAATTCCGATGAAATCGAAGTGGAAATGCGGGCTTTGGCAAAAGACGGCATCGAAGATGTGCTGATCTTAACCGGCGAAAGCAATCACTATTCGCCGGTGGAATACATCGAAGAAGCCGTAAAGCTTGCGAGAAAATATTTCCGCGTCGTGAGCCTTGAAATTTATCCCGCCAATGTAGCCGATTACGAGCGGCTGCAAAAAGCCGGCGCCGACTTCGTCACCGTGTTCCAGGAAAGCTACGATCCCGAAGTGTACGACTACTACCATCCCCGAGGAAACAAGCGGAGCATCATCTACCGCATGGGCACCCAAGAGCGGGCGGCCATGGGCGGCATGCGGGGCGTGGGCTTCGGCGTGCTCTTCGGCCTGGCCGATCCCGTGGCCGACTGCTTCCGCCTGGGCCTTCACGCCTACTTGGTGCAACGGAAGTACCCCCACGTGGAAATCGCCGTGTCCTTCCCGCGAATTCGCCCCACCCACGGCGCGGAAGATGTAGACAATACCAATCGCATCGGTGAAAAGAAGCTCATGCAATTTATTTGTGCCATGCGGATTTTCATGCCCTTTGCATCCATTACCATTTCTACGCGGGAAAGAAAAGAATTCAGAGATCAGGCCATGATTTATGCCGCCACGAAGATTTCCGCTTCCGTGGATACGGGGATCGGTCGCCGCGGCGAAGAGCCCGATGAAGACGAAGGGGAAGAACAATTCGTCATCGCCGACACCCGCACCTTGGATGAAATCGAAAAGGATCTGAAAGAAGAAGGCCTCTACGTCCTGAGAAACGACTACATTCGCCTATGAAGACCCTTTATTTCATTACGGACTCCACAAAGTACGACGACGAAGAGGATTTTTTTGCAGACGTCTTCGCGGCTTTACGCGGCGGTGTGGATCTGATCCAGCTCAGGGAAAAAGAGCTTTCCGACGAGGAAGTCTACGCGCGGGCCCTTCGAATAAAAAAAGAAGCGGATAAATACGACACGCCCCTGATCATCGACGATCGGGTGGACGTGGCGAAAAAATTAGGCGTCGGCGTCCACTTGGGAGACGACGACATGGCCGTGAAAGAAGCTCGGGCCATTTTAGGGGAAAATGCCCTCATCGGCGCCTCGGTAAAAACCGTGGAGCGGGCAAAAGAAGCGGAAGCGGAAGGGGCAAGCTACTTCGGCACAGGCGCCCTTTTCCCCACGCAGACCAAAGTCATTACCCGCCACACGTCCATGGACACCTTCCGCGCCATTAAAAAATGCGCGAAGGTACCCGTGTACGCCATCGGCGGCATCAACGAAAAGACCCTCCCCGAGCTAAAGGGCGAGGACTTCGACGGCATCTGCGTGGTTTCCGCCATTCAATACGCAGTCGATCCCGAAGCGGCGGTAAAAAGCCTTCGCGCCCGAATGAACGATCTGTAATATGTTATACTGCTCCCATAGGAGGGGTTTATGATTTATTATTACAGCGGCACGGGAAACAGCGCCTATGTGGCGAGAAAACTGGCCGATAAATTCGGTGTGGACGCCGTGAATATAGGGGAGCGCATCAAAACCGGCGCCATGGAGGCCATCAAGGACGACACCGTGATCTTGGTGACGCCCACCTATTGTTGGCGCGTGCCCCGCATCGTGGAAGAATACTGGAATCAGATCGAGGTGGAAGCCAATACCCTTTATTTGGTCATGACCTGCGGCTCCGGCATCGGCGGCGCGCCGGTGTACGAAGAAAAAATGGCCCGGGAGAAAAACCTGGCCTACGGCGGCGCCTTTGAGGTGATCATGCCTGAAAACTACATCGCCATGTTCGATGCGCCGAAAGCGGCCGAAGCCCGAGCCATTATCGCCAAGGCCGATAAAAAAATCGATGAAATCGCAGATAGAATCGCGGCGAAAAAAGCCGGCGCGAAAGGCGCGGGCATTTTCGGCCGACTGCTTACATCCATTAACGGCGCCTATTACGCCCTTTTCGTGAAGGCCAAGCCCTTTTACGCCAAGGACAACTGCATCTCCTGCGGCGAATGCGAACGCCGCTGCATTTTAGCCAATGTGAAGCTCGAGGAAGGGCGGCCCGTGTGGTATGACCGCTGCACCCACTGCATGGCCTGCATGAATTACTGTCCCGTGGAGGCCATCGAGTACGGAAAGAAGACGGCGGGAAAATTCCGCTACACGCTGGAAAAGGTGCTTGAAAAATAAAGCCACCGATCGTTTATCCGTCCAAAAAAATCACGGCGCGCGCCTCGTGGCGCGAAATAAGCCGCCTGTCGACTTTTCAGAAGCGCGGGTCGGCTTATTCGTCGTGGTTTTTTATTTGACAAAGACCTTGCCGAATGGTAAGGTCTGTTTAAATGAATAGCGCAAGGGGAACTTTGATAGTTGAGAAGGTAAAACCTGACCCTTTGAACCTGTGAGTTAAAACTCGCGTAGGAATGCATGGCCCGCCTTTTCGGGCGGCCTTAATTTAGGTATCTTCTCACGGGAAGATGCCTTTTTTTTGTCTCGAAAGGAAGGACAAAATGAACGATTTAAAGAATGCCTTAATAAAAGCGCAAGAAGACGTGCGGGCAAACTGCCCCATGGCTCCGTCTATTACAAATTTCGTCACCATCGACTTCGTCGCCAACGCACAAATCGCCGTGGGCGGTTCGGCGGCCATGGTCTACATGCCCGACGAAGGAAATACCATGGCAGAGATCGCCAAATGCCTCTACATCAACGTGGGCACCTTGATTCCCGTCCACGCCGAAACCGTGCCCAACGCGGCGAAGGCCGCCCACGAAAAGTGCGCCTATGTGCTGGATCCCGTAGCGGCAGGCATGGGCGAGCTGAGGACCAAGCTCTTGACGGATATGAAAGATTATCCCCCGGCCATCGTCCGCGCCAACGCCTCGGAAGTGATTACCTTGGCGAAAATGTGGGGCTTAATCGACACCGACGAAGGCAAAGTTCGCGGCGTGGATTCCACGGAGAGCGTGGAATCGGCGCGAGAAGCGGCGGAAACCTTGGCCCGCTTCATTAAGGGCGCCGTCTCCGTGTCGGGAAAAGACGATTTAATTACCGACGGCGAGCGTACCATCCTCTCCTTCGGCGGCAGCGAATACTTCGCCCGCATTACGGGAAGCGGCTGCTCTTTAGGCGGCGTCTGCGCCGTTTATCATTCGGTCACCGATCCCTTTACGGCGGCGGTGGCGGCCACCAATGCCTACAATGTGGCCGGTGCCATGGCGGAAAAGAAAGCCGAGGGCACGGCGAGCTTTAAGGTGGCCTTTTTAGACGCCCTGTCCAATATGACCGGCGACGATTTAGCCGCCTGCCCCATGAAGGAGATTTAAATGAAATTCAGCATAGAAAAATACTTCGTCGTCGGCCCGGAAAACACCTGGAACCGCCCGGTGCTTCCCATTATTCGTGACGCTGTCGAGGCGGGATTTACCTGCATTCAGCTGCGTTCGAAAACCGCATCGGCGCGGGAAATGATCGCCCTGGCACAGGGGGCGTCGGATCTCATCGCATCCATGAAGAAAGAAGATGAGGTCACACTGCTCATTAACGACCGCCTGGACGTAGCTCTGGCGGCGCGAGAAGCAGGAGCGAAAATCGACGGCGTCCACATGGGCCAATCGGACATTCCCGTGTCCGTTTGCCGAAAATACTTGGGTCCCGATGCGGTCATCGGCCTCTCCGCGCCCACCGGAGACTTGACCCGCTACGTTCGGGAAGGAAATTTCAAGGACGTGGATTACTTCGGCGCCGGCCCCTTCCACGAAACGGATACGAAAAAAGACTGCGGCCTGGATGAAAACGGAAACATCGTCTACCGCACCGTCGAAGAAATTAAGGAGCTCGCGGCCATTTCGCCTCTGCCCATTACCATCGGCGGCGGCGTAAAGGCCGAGGACATGAAAGCCCTGGCCGAAACCGGCGTGGACGGATTTTTCGTCGTCTCCGCCATCGCCTCGGCGGAAGATCCCAAGGCCGCGGCGAAAGAATTGGCAGAGAAGTGGGAGGCGGCGAAGTGAAGACGATGCTCACCATCGCCGGCAGCGACTCCTCCGGCGGCGCGGGGATTCAGGCGGATATAAAAACCGCCACGGCCCTGGGGGTTTTCGCCACCTCGGCCATTACCGCCATTACCGCGCAAAATACCACCGGGGTGCAGGCCATTTTCGACTTGGGCGGCGAGATTGTGGCGGAAGAGATCCGCTCCGTCTTGACGGACATTTCTCCCGACGCCGTAAAAATCGGCATGGTCTCATCCCCCGAGATCATCAAAATCATCGGCGAAGAGCTGGCGGGCTACAAAGGCCCGGTGGTTCTCGATCCGGTCATGGTGGCCACCTCCGGATCGCCTTTGTTACGCGACGAGGCCATGGAAAGTTTAAAAACCGTTCTCTTTCCCTTGGCCACGCTCCTTACGCCGAACATTCCCGAAGCGGAACTTTTAACGGGTATGAAAATCGAATCCGCGGCGGATCAGGAGAAGGCGGCCAAAGCCCTTTACGACGCCTACGGCGCGTCGGTTTTGGTGAAAGGCGGCCACGGCACCGGGCGGGCGGCGGATGTATTCTACGACGGAAACATCCACCTCTTTGAAAAACCCATGCTCGACAATCCCAACACCCACGGCACGGGCTGCACCCTGTCATCGGCCATCGCCTCGTATTTGGCCCTGGGCCTCGATGAAGCAAAGGCCGTGGAAGAAGCAAAAAATTACGTATACGATGCAATCGCTGACGGTCTCGACCTGGGACGAGGACGAGGCCCGATCAATCACATGGTTAGGAGAAATAAATAATGGCATACGCAACACAAATGGACGCTGCACGTCAAGGAATCATTACGAAGGAAATGGAAATCGTCGCCGAAAAGGAAAATCGCACGGCGGAAGAAATCAGACAATGGGTGGCGGAAGGAAAAGTCGCCATTCCCGCCAACATTAACCACAAATCCTTGGATCCCGCGGGCATCGGCTCCATGTTAAAGACCAAGATCAACGTCAATTTAGGCGTCTCAAAAGACGTGGAAGATCTGGACGAAGAGCTGGAAAAAGTAAACTACGCCGTGAAACTCGGCGGCGATGCCATTATGGACCTGTCCACCCACGGGGATACGAAGATTTTCAGACGGAAGCTCACCTCGGAATGCCCGGCCATGATCGGCACCGTGCCCATTTACGATTCCGTTATCTACCATAAAAAAGACCTGGGTCAATTGACGGCCGAAGATTTCCTCGAAGTCATTCGCGCCCACGGAGAAGACGGCGTGGACTTCGTCACCCTGCACTGCGGCCTGACTCGCCGCACGGTGGAACAATTAAAGCGCTTCGGCCGCACCACCAACATCGTCAGCCGCGGCGGCTCCTTGGTTTTCGCCTGGATGAGCATGACCGGCAACGAAAACCCCTTCTACGAATACTACGACGAAATTTTGGATATTTGCCGCGAATACGACATCACCATCTCCCTCGGCGACGGCGCGCGCCCGGGCTGTTTGGCCGATGCCGGCGATTTGCTTCAAATCGAAGAATTGGTTCGCTTAGGGGAATTGACTCAACGGGCGTGGGACAAAGACGTGCAAGTCATGGTCGAAGGCCCGGGTCACGTGCCCTTGAATCAAGTCAAGGCCAATATGGAAATTCAGCAAAGCCTCTGTAAGGGCGCGCCCTTCTACGTGCTCGGGCCCATCGTCACCGACATCGCTCCGGGTTACGACCACATTACCGCCGCCATCGGCGGGGCCGTGGCAGCCATGAGCGGCGCCGCTTTCCTCTGCTACGTCACCCCGGCGGAACACTTGGCTCTTCCCAATGCCGACGACGTAAAGCAAGGGATTATGGCATCGAAGATCGCCGCCCACGCCGCCGACATCGCCAAGGGCATTCCCGGTGCCCGCGATGCCGACGACCGCATGGGCAAGGCCCGTCGGGAATTGGATTGGGACGCCATGTTTAAAGAAGCCATGGATCCGGAACACGCCAAGGCCGTACGGGACGACCGCGCGCCGGAAGTGGAAGAAACCTGCTCCATGTGCGGGAAATTCTGTGCCGTACGGAGCATGAACAAGGCCCTCGCCGGCGAAGAAGTCGATATTCTGTAAAACAATTCACCTCTTCTTATCCTGTGTTACAATGGGAAAGAGAAGAGGTGATTTTTTATGAACAAATTATGGGAAGAGCTGAAAGATTTTAAATCCCGCGTGGAAATGGTGGAACTGTCCCACCCGGTCAGCGCCAAGACGCCCCACTGGGCGGGTTTTCCGCCGATGGAAGGGGAGGAGATCTTTAATTTCAAAGAACACGCTTTTACGGCCATGCGATACAGCATCGTGAGCCAATACGGCACCCATATCGACGCCCCGGGCCACTTCACCGAAGGGGGACGCATGCTTGATGAGCTGGATCCCAAGGATACGATTCTGCCTCTGGTCGTCGTGGATGTGGTGGACAAGGTGAAGGCCGATGCCGATTACGTGGTCACGGAAAAAGACATTCTCGCCCACGAAAAGATCCACGGCACCATTCCCGAAGGCTGTTTCGTGGCCTTGAGAACCGATTGGTCCAAGCGCACGGAAAACTTCGACAACATCGACGAAAACGGCGTGAGCCACTATCCGGGCTGGTCCATCCCCGCCTGCGAGCTTCTGATTAAAGAGCGGAAAGTGAAGGCCATCGGCCACGAAACCTCGGACACGGACGCCTCGATTATTTCCAACGAAGCGGTTGCCCTCCCCGTGGAAACCTATGTCTTGGCCCAAGACATTTACCAAATCGAGCTTATGCGGAATCTGGATAAAATGCCCGCCACAGGCGGTGTGATCTCCGTGGGCTATCCCAATGTGGTGCACGGGCCCGGCTTTTCCGCCCGCTGCTTCGGCTTTTATGAAAAGGAAGAAAAGTAAATAGATGCCCATGAAAAAAGAGCAAGACCCGAATGTCTTGCTCTCTTTCTTTGCGGCGAATTAATTTTCGTTATTTCCACCCTGTTGGCCGCTCTTGTTGCCGCCTTTCGAGGATTGGGAATCGGAATTGCCGTTTTGTTTGTCTTGATCCTTGTCCTTATCTTCTTCCGTCTTCTTCGGTTTCGGCGGAATGTTACGATAAAGATTTCTCAGGCCCTTCGGCGAGGTGCCTTCGGCAAAGATTTCCGTGTAGCCCGAAACGGGAATGTACTTCTTGTACAGGCCCTCTTCCGGTTCGACGAAATCCTTGTACTCCAAGTCCGCGTGGACGTCGCGCATAATGGAGCGCCACAGATTGGCCGCCATACGGGAGTAGTCCCACAGGGGCGTGTTGTCGTCGTTGCCGATCCAAACGGCGCCGGTGTAGTAGGGCGTGAAGCCGACAAACCAACTGTCTCTCTTGCGGTTGGTGGTCCCGGTCTTGCCGGCGATGGCTTGTCCGCTGAAATTGGCGTAGGTCCCCGTGCCGCGTTTTACGACGGTTTCCAGCATGGACGTCATAATGTAGGCGTTTTGCGGGGAGGTGATTTCAACTTCTTCCTTGGGATTTTCGTAGATGACTTTGCCGCTCTTATCGGTGATTTTGTCGATAAAGGTGGGTTTAATGAACTTGCCTTCGTTGGGGAAGGTGCTGAAGGCCCCTGCCATTTCCAAGGGGCTGATGCCTACGGTCATGCCGCCTAAGGTGAGGGCGGCCAAGTTCACGTCGTTGTACTTCATCGTATCGATATTGGGATACTTGTCCTGATCTTCGGGAAGAACCAAGCTTGAGATCTGCATTTTCTTTAAATTGTCGATCATCATTTGAGCCGCTTCATCTTCGCCGGGGGCCAGGCCCTTGCCGACGAGGTATGCGCCGACGTTTGACGAGTTGCGAACCAAATTGCGCACCGTGGCCCAGCCTTGGTAGCCCGTGGAGTTTTTCGGCCAGCCGCCCGGGCGGGGAAGGTCTCGGTAGACGTCCCCGGCGGTGCCGCCCTTATTTAAAAGGGCGAGGTAGGGGCCGATGGGCTTAATGGACGAACCCGGTTGACGGGGATTTTTCGCCCGGTTCAAAATATTGTTGCCGCCGATGCCGCGGCCGCCGACGATGGCCACCACTTCGCCGGTTTGGTGATCCATAATGGTAATGCCGACTTGAGGCTGAATAATGCCTTTTTCGTTGGTGTGACGGCCGGGGAAGAAGCTGTTTTGAGCAACTTTTTCTTCCAAGATCTTTTGAATGTTTAAATCAAGTGGCGTGTCGATAACCAGGCCGCCGTTGTAGAGAATCTTTTGGGCTTCGTCTTTTTTGTAGCCTTTCTCTTTCAGAATATCCAAGACTTCATCTTTTACCGCGTCCACGTAGTAGGACGAAATGCCCTTGGTGGTGTGGGTACCTAAGTCCAGATGGATCTCTTCGTTAATGGCCTCTTTCATGGTGGATTCATCGATCATGCCCAAAGAATTCATTTTGTGAAGAATCAATTCCTGGCGCTTTTTGCTGGCGGGATTGGCCACGGCCTTTCTGGCGACCAGCACCCCCGATGCAATTTGGCTGTGCTCGAAGGGATCGATTAAATCTTTTTCCGCCAAGGCGTCGCCTAATTCCTTGTCCCGCTCCGTCACTTCCGCGCCGATGGATTCGGCGGGAATGAGGCTGAACTCGATGGTGTCCAGATCGTCGCCTTCTTCGATGGGCACGGCGTTAAAAGGCGTGTACTCCGAGGGGCGATTGGTAATGCCCACGATCATGGCGGCTTCGGCCAGGGAAAGTTCGCTGACGTCTTTGTCGAAGAAGCTCTTCGATGCAGCTTCCACGCCCTTGGTGCCTTTGGAGAAGGCGGCGGAGTTTAAATAGGCTTCCAAAATCTGCTCTTTACTTAAATTGCTCTCCAATTGGAAGGCGTAGTAAATGTCCTGAAACTTTCTGGCGTAGCTTTTTACCGGCGAGGTGTACAGGTTTTTTGCCACCTGCATGGTAATGGTGGAGCCCCCTTGACTGAAGTCCATGCTTTGGAGATTGCGCAAGGTGGCCGAAACCAGGCGGCGGAAATCCACGCCGTGGTGCTCGTAAAACCGTTGGTCTTCAATGGCCACGGCGGCATCGAGCAAGTAATCGGGCATGCGCTTAATGGGCACCCACTCGCTGAATTCATTTTGTACCAATTGCTCTACATTGTCGCCGTTTTTATCGCGCACCACCGAGGTTTCCGAAATAGCCGAACGGATATTTTTCGGATCGATGGCCGGCGATTGGCTGATCGCCGTCACGGCATAGGCCACGGCGATGCCCACCATGGTAATGCCTGCGATGACGATTAATAATAATAGGATTTTAAAGGCCGAGCTCCAACGGAGTGAATTTCCCTCTCGTTGATTCCGGCCGGATCGTTTACCCATAGAAACCTCCTTCATAATTGTCTATTATATCAAAAGGATCTGACTTGTTGACAGGAATTCCGCGAATTTCACCATCTTAACAAAAAGCTGGATTTTTATTTTCTTTTCAGGGGAAAGAAAGGCGCTACATTGCCATTTCCTGCCGTGAGCGAGGCGAAGATATGGTATAATCGTTTCGTTAAAAAAGGAGGGACTATGTATTCGGGACACTTAACCGACGTGGCGAACATCGCCGTCGGGCACAAAGAAGATGAAACCGGCGGTACCGGTGTGACGGTGATTCTCGCGCCGGAAGGTTCCACCGCCGGCGTGGACGTAAGAGGCGGCGCCCCGGGCACGCGGGAGTGCGTGCTTTTAGGCCCCACCTACGCCGTAAGCGAAGTGCACGCCATCGTCTTAAGCGGCGGATCGGCTTTCGGCCTGGACAGCGCCACCGGCGTCATGGAAGCCTTACGAGACGACGGGATCGGCTTCGATGTGGGCGTGGGCGTGGTGCCCATCGTGCCCGCCGCCGTCTTGTTCGATTTAACCTATAAGAGGGCCGACGCCTGGCCCGACAAAGCCATGGGCAGAGCCGCCTATGATGCGGCTAGCGCTGATGACAAGAGGCAGGGCGCGATCGGTGCCGGATGCGGCGCCACGGTGGCGAAGACCATGGGCCCCGCCTACGCGAAAAAATCCGGCGTGGGAAGCGCCTCCATCACCGTAGGGGACGTGGTGTTTTCCGCTTTGGTCGTGGTCAATGCCTTCGGCCACATTCAGGATGCGGAAACCGGCGAGGTCTTGGCCGCACCGGAAGTGGAGGGCATCACCTATTCCGTGGAAGAGGCCTTGTTAAAAGGCGCCGTGGATTTCGAAAAAGGGAAGCATCAAAACACGACCCTGGGCGTGGTGGCCACCAACGGCCGCTTTTCGAAGACCGAGCTCTGTAAATTAGCTTCTGTGGCCCACAACGGCTACGCGAAATCCATTACCCCGGTGCACACGGGCCTGGACGGGGACACGATTTTTTCTCTGGCCACCAATGAAGTGGACTGTTCCATGCAGCTGGCGGAGTATTATCTGCCGAAGGTTATGGCGCGGGCCGTGGCCAACAGTTTGTACAGCGTAGAATAGTATTTCCATGAAACAGACCGGCATCCTCGGGAGCCGGATCGGAGGTTTTTATGAACAACAAAATGAAAAAGCCCTTTCTCACCACGCGGGAGATCGTAATTATCGGCATCCTCGGAGCCATTACCGTGGTTTTGGGCATGACGCCCTTGGGTTTTGTGCCCATCGGCCCCTTAAATGCCACCACCATGCACATTCCCGTCCTCATCGCCGCCTTTATCGAAGGGCCGGTGGTGGGCGGCTTCGTGGGACTGATCTTCGGGCTCAGCTCCCTCTTTAACGCCATCACCCGTCCCACCCCCATCTCCTTTGTCTTCTACAATCCCCTCATCTCCATCTTGCCGCGCATTCTTTTAGGCGTGATCTCCGCCTACATCTTCCGCTTCTTTAAATCCTTCGATGCCGACGGATTAAAGAAAATGGGCATGGCGGCATGGCTCGGCGTCATTGTCTTTTTGGCCGTGGGCCTTTATAAAAACATCGCCGCAAAAACCTACGGGGCATCCGCTATTTTAAACGGCGGCTTCCTCGTCCTTTCCGCGGTTCTGTTTATTTGGATTATGCGGACAAAAACCAAGGCGAGCGCCGTGGTCCTTGCGGCCTTCGTCTCCACCATCCTCCACTCCGTCATGGTCATGGGCGGCATTTATATCTTCTTCGCTCAGGAATTTGTTCGCGCCGTGGGGGCGTCGGAGGCCCTGGTAAATTCAGTTATATTCGGTACGATTATTACATCGGGCGTGCCCGAGGGAATCCTCGCAGGCATCGTCTCCACCGGCGTCGTCACGGCGTGGACGGCCGGTAAAAGCAGATAGAATCAAGTGGGTGCATTATGTTATTAGCAATCGATGTCGGAAATACAAATATCGTCTTCGGGGCGTACAAGGGAAAAGAACTGATTCACGACTGGCGCATTTCGTCGGATCAAAACAAGACCAGCGACGAATTCGGCATGTTGGTCACGGAAATGTTGGACAATGTGCAGTTGAAGCCGGTGAATATTGAAGCGGTGATCATGTCTTCGGTGGTACCGAATATTATGCATACCATGCAGAACATGATCGTGAAATACTTTCACCGCTACCCGATTATCGTCGGCGCCGGCGTCAAGACGGGAATCAATATTCGCTACGACAATCCCAAGGAAGTGGGGGCCGACCGCATCGTCAATGCCGTGGCCGCCGTGGAAAAATACGGCGGGCCCTGCATTATTATCGACTTGGGCACGGCCATTACCTTTTGCGTCGTGGACGGAAAGAAGAATTACCTGGGCGGCTTGATCCTGCCGGGCATTTCCATCTCCGCCGATGCCCTGGTGTCCCGCACGTCGAAGCTGCCGAAAATCGAAATCATTCGGCCGGAAAAAGTCATCGGCAAAAACACGGTGAGCAGCATGCAAAACGGCCTCTATTTCGGCTTCTCTACCATGATCGACGGCATCCTCACCCATATCTGCAACGAATTGGGCATGGCGAGCGAAGAAATTAATATCATCGCCACCGGCGGCTTTGCCAATCTCCTGGTTTCCGACAGCCGCTACGATATTATTATCGACCGCGACTTAACCATGGACGGGCTCAGAATCCTCTACGAGCTGAACAGCTAATGGCCTTTACCATTGCTCTGGCCCCCATGGCGGGCTACACGGACCAAAGTTTTCGCCGCATTTGCACGGCATACGGCATGGATTACGCCACCACGGAAATGGTGAGCGCCAAGGCCCTTTACTACAAAGACAAAAAGACCCGCCGCCTTATGGCCGTGGCACAAGACGAGGCGCCGGTGAGCCTGCAGCTTTTCGGCGACGAGGCGGAGATTTTTCGCGCCGTTCTTAAAGATCTCGGCGATGAATTAAACATTTACCGCAGCCTGGACATCAACATGGGCTGTCCCGCGCCGAAAATCGTGAAGACCGGGGCGGGAAGCGCCCTCTTAAAGACGCCGGATAAGGCCCGGGCCATTTTAGAGGCCTGCGTGGAAACCTCTCCCATCCCCGTATCCGTAAAAATCCGAAAGGGCTTCGAGGAAGGGAGCGAAGAGGGGATGGAAATCGCGAAAATCGCCGAAGCGACCGGCGTAAGCGAAATCACCGTCCACGGAAGGAGCCGGGAAGCCTATTACAGCGGATCGGCGGACTGGGACTTTATCTCCCGCGTGGCCGAGGCCGTGGATGTGCCCGTCGTTGGAAACGGCGACATTCAGCGGGCGGAAGATGTGCTCAATCACATGGACGAAGCCTTGGCCGGCGTGGCCATCGGCCGCGGCGCCGTAGGCCATCCCTTTCTCTTTCGGGAAATCCGCGCGGCCCTTCGTGGCGAGGTCCCGGAAGCGCCGAGCCAAAAAGAAATCATCGCCGTGGCCAAGGAGCACTTGGCGCTGAGTGTGGCGGAAAAAGGCGAGCACCTCGGCGTCATCGAAATGCGCAAGCACTTTATCGGCTACTTAAAAGGCTTCAGCGAAGCGAAAAGGCGCCGCAACGAAATGCTCTCCCTTTCCGAAAAAGACGCCATCGACGACTACCTGGATCGGTTGGCGGAAGAGGCCCGTTAATTGACAGACGGAGCATTTTTTTATATAATAGGGCGACTTGATTACATGGACCCGACGTCGGGTCCTTTCTTCATAAACGACGAGAAACGAAGTGGAGTGATACTATGGCAGAAAATGAAGTATTAATTACAGAAGAAGGCTTAGAGAAAATTGAAAGCGAGATCGAATACTTAAAAACCGTTCGCCGCAAGGAAGTGGCCGAGCGGATTAAAGTGGCCCTGGGCTACGGCGACCTCTCGGAAAACTCCGAGTACGACGAAGCGAAAAACGAACAGGCCCAAGTGGAAGAGCGCATCGCCAAATTGGAATACATGGCGCGAAACGCCAAAGTGGTGAAGGGCAACGACCTGAACGATCAAATCGTCAATGTAGGCAGTGCCGTCACCGTCGTAGACGAAGACACGCAGGAAGAAGACACCTACTACATCGTGGGCAGCGCCGAGGCCGATCCTCTGGAAGGAAAAATTTCCAACGAAAGCCCCATCGGTGCCGGTCTCATGGGCATGGGCATCGGCGAGGTGGCCGATATCGACGTGCCCCAAGGCAAAGTCAGACTCAAGGTATTGAAGATTTCCATCGCATAAGAGTAGGAGGTAGACCATGGCGAAAGGCCAAAAGAGCAGTGAAGTAAGAGAACAGAAACTTAAGAAGGTCCAAAATTTAATCGACGAAGGCAACAATCCCTACATCGTCGAAAAATACGACGTGGACACCTACACCAAAGACATCGTCGACAACTTCGACGCCATGGAAGGCAAGACCGTCTCCGTTGCCGGCCGGATTATTTCCAAGCGCCGCCACGGAAAAATCGCCTTTTTAGACGTACAGGACACCTACGGCCAAATCCAAATTTTCGCCAAGAAAAATATTTTGGAAGATGCCTATGAAGTGGTAAAGGCCGCCGATGTCGGCGACTTTTTCGGCGTCAAGGGCAAGGTCATCAAGACCGAAGCCGGCGCCATTTCCGTGGAAGCGGAGGAAGTGGAAATCCTCTCCAAGAGCATTCAGGTGCTGCCGGAAAAATACCACGGCTTAAAGGACATGGACCTTCGCTACCGCCAACGCTACGTGGATCTCATCGTCAACCCCGACGTGAAAGAGGTCTTCTTCAAGCGCTCCGCCATTATTAAAGCCATTCGGGAATTTTTAGACGACAAGGGCTTTTTAGAAGTTGAAACCCCGATTTTAGGCAATGTGGCCGGCGGCGCCAACGCCCGTCCATTCCTTACCCACCACAACGCCCTGGACATCGACCTGCAAATGCGCATCGCCAACGAGCTTTTCCTGAAGCGCCTCATCGTCGGCGGCTTCGACAAAGTTTACGAAATGGGCAAAATGTTCCGAAACGAAGGCATGGACACCCGTCACAATCCGGAATTTACCAATATCGAATTGTACCAAGCTTACGTGGACATGGACGAAATGATGAACATTACCGAGCACATGTTTGCCTATGCCGCTGAAAAAGTGCTGGGATCCGCCGTGATCAATTACCAAGGCACGGAAATCGATCTGACGCCGCCGTGGAACCGCGTGGCCATGGAAGATGCCGTAAAAGAATACGCCGGCGTGGACTTTTCCACCGTAGAAACCGACGAAGAAGCCCTGGCCATCGCCAAGGAAAAGGGTCTGGACGTGCAACCCTTCTGGACCCGCGGCCACGTCATCAGCGAAATGTTTGAAGAATTCTGCGAAGAAAAACTCATTCAGCCCACCTTCGTCACCGGCCATCCGGTGGAAGTGAGCCCCTTGGCCAAGCGGGATCCTAAAGACCCCCGTATTACCCGCCGCTTCGAAGCCTTCATTAACACCTGGGAATTTGCCAATGCCTTCAGCGAGTTAAACGACCCCATCGACCAACGGGCCCGTTTCGAAGAGCAAGTGGCGGATCAGGAAAAAGGCGACGACGAAGCCCACCCCATGGACTACGACTTCATCAACGCCATCGAAGTGGGTCTTCCCCCCACAGGCGGCTTGGGCATCGGCGTGGACCGCATGATCATGCTCTTGACCGACCAATCCAGCATTCGCGACGTTCTCTTCTTCCCCACCATGAAACCTTTGGGCGAAGGCGAAAGCGAATCCTGGGACGAAGACGAAGAATAAATCCGAGGCCTTGCTGACGCAAGGTCTTTTTTATAGGAAGAGGAGAGAAAAACCGTGAAAGACTGGTCCATGAAAGTGAGCTCCGTGCAAATCGACGCGAATAAAGCGAAGAACGATCCCTACGGCTACGCGGAGGCGTGGATTCACCGGGCGGCTCAGGAGGATCCCGACGTGATCCTTTTGCCGGAAAAGTGGAATCTGTTTTCCTCTCCCGAAGAGCACATGGAAGGGGCCGATCGAAACGGCGACAAGACGCGGAAGCTTCTCTCACGCCTGGCGAAGGCGCATGGGATAAACATCGTCGGCGGCAGCGTGGCGGAAGCGCGAGGCTCAAAGCTCTACAACACCTGCCACGTCTTCGACCGCAGTGGAGAAGAGGTTTTGGTCTACGACAAGGTCCATCTGTATCAGGCGGGCATCGAACAGGAATTTTACGCGGCGGGGGATGGGATCGGCCTCGTCACCCTCGACGGCATCGACTGCGGCGTGGCTATTTGCTACGACATGGATTTCCCCGAGTGGATTCGCTGCTACGCTTTAAATGGCGTGGACATTCTCTTTGCCGCCTTCGACTGGCCGCCTAAGTGGCTGGGGCACATGGAGCTCGTGATCCGAAGCCGAGCCATCGAAAACCAATGCTTCGTCGCCGCCGCAGGCCTGTTGAGGCACGACGAGAAAAACGGCGTAAAAAGCGGGGGAAGCGCCCTCGTAAGCCCGAAGGGCGATCTCATGGCATCCGCAGGAAGCGAGGAGGGCATCGTCACCGCCGCCTTTGACAAGGGCCTTCTCGACGAAGCCAGAGCCTGGCAACACTTCTTAGAGGACCGACGCCGGGATCTGTACCGGGAACATGGTCTGTAAGCTCCAAGAAAAATGAAACGCCTTCTTCCGAAAGGGAGAGGGCTTTTTTCGTGGCGAAGATAAAATTTTTATAAAAAAATAACAAAGTCGGGCAAGTTCAAATTGAAAAACAATACAATATCGTGTATTATTAAACAAGCGAACGTTTTTATAATCAAAAACCAGGGAGGATTATCATGGATTATTCGAAGAAATACAGTGAAAAATTGATTTCCGCAAAGGAAGCCGCCGCCAAGGTGAAATCCGGCGACCGCGTGGAACTCGGCTGGGCTGCAGGTGTCAGCCAAGCAGTAGACAAGGAACTTGCAAAACGCGTCGACGAACTTCAAGACGTATTAATCTACGGCGGCTTGGCCTTTGCCGCACCTGAAGTACTTAAAGTAGACCCGGAAGGCAAACATTTCGTTTGGAATTCCTGGCACGCAGGTGGCCCGGAAAGAAAAGCCATCAATGCCGGCGCCGGTGCATTCTACATTCCCCTGCGCTATTCCGAACTGCCGAAATATTACAGAGAAGAAGTCGAAATCGATGTCGCCATCGTGATGACGACGCCCATGGACAAACACGGCTACTTCAACTTCGGTTTGAACACGTCTCACCAAATGGCCATTTTGGAAAAAGCCAAAACCGTCATCGTTGAAGTGAACGAAGCATTCCCCTACTGCCCGGGCAAATGCGAATCGGAAATTCATATCGACAATGTGGACTACATCGTGGAAGCGGGCTCCCTTTCTCCCGTCGAACTTCCCGCATCGGGTTACGGCGATGTCGACAAGAAAGTCGCTGAATTTATCGTCGACGAAATTCCCAACGGTGCCACCCTTCAATTAGGGATCGGCGGCATGCCCAACGCTGTCGGTGCGTTAATCGCAGACAGTGATTTAAAAGACCTGGGCGTTCACTCCGAAATGTACGTGGATTCCTTCGTCGACATGGCGAAAAAAGGCAAAGTCAACGGCTCCAAGAAGACCATCGACAAATACCGTCAAGTCTACGCCTTCGCCGCAGGTAGCAAGGAATTATACGAATACCTGGACGAAAACCCGGAATGTATGGCAGCTCCTGTCGACTACACCAACAGTGCAGGCGTCGTAGCAGAAATCGACAACTTTATTTCCATTAACAACGCGCTGAACGTGGACCTGTGGGGCCAAGTATCCTCCGAATCCACCGGCCTTCGCCACATCTCCGGTGCAGGCGGTCAATTAGACTTCGCACTGGGCGCTTACCTGGCCAAGGGCGGCAAGAGCATTATCTGCTTAAGCTCCACCTTCACCAACAAGCAAGGCGAAACCGTCTCCCGGATTCTCCCCAACTTTGCGACCGGCTCCGCCATTACCGTGGCACGTCCCAACACCCACATGATCTGTACGGAATACGGCATCTTCAATGTGAAGGGCCGCAGCACCTGGGAAAGAGCCGAAGGCCTCATTAACTTAGCACACCCCGACTTCAGAGATGAACTCATTAAAAACGCTGAAGAAATGGGCATTTGGCGCAGAAGCAACAAACGATAAGAAAGAGCCGACTGCGGTCGGCTTTTTTTGTGAGGGAAAAACCATGTACGAAACGATATACAAAGAAAAACTAAAAACGGCAAAAGAGGCTGCGGCCTTAATTAAAGACGGTGACGAAATCGAAATCGGCTTCGGGGCGAACTTCCCCGTGGAATTCGATGCGGCCTTGGCGGAGAGGGCCCACGAGTTGAATCATGTGGCCATACGAAACGGCGTCCTCGTGGATTCCTCTCGCCTCGTGGCCGTGGGCGGGCCCTTTTTGTGGCAGAGCTGGCACGGCACCGGCGATGTGCGCCGCGCCATGGATAAGGGCACGGCCAATCACATTCCCGTGCGTTATTCGGAAATCATTCGCTATGTCACGGAAAACAGGGACACGGATGCGTTGGTCATTTCCGTCTCTCCCATGGACAAGCACGGCTACTTTAATTTCGGCATCGACGGTAGCCACTTTTTCCGCCTGGCGGAAAAGGCGAAGACGGTGATCGTGGAGGTCAACGAAAAGCAGCCACGGATCTTCGGCCGCACAGAGAGCGAGCTGCATATCGATCAGGTGGATGTGATTATCGAGGCAGCGCCCCACATCATGGGCATCCTGCCCAATCGGCCCTACGGCGATTTGGACAGAAAAATTGCCGAAATCGTCGTGGAGCGCATGGAAGATGAAGCTACGGTGCAACTGGGCATCGGCGCCCTTCCCAATGCCATCGGCGATGTGATCGCAGACAGCAGCTTAAAGGACTTAGGCGTGCATACGGAAATGTATGTGGACAGCTTTATGAAAATGACTTTGGCGGGAAAAGTCACGGGCATGAAAAAAACATTGGACCGTGGTCGTCAAGTCAGTGCCTTTTTGGCGGGCACCGAGGCTCTTTACGACTTCGTCGACGAAAATCCCTCCATTATGGTGGGGCCGGTGGACTATGTCAACGGTGCCGCCACCATCGCCGCCCAGCACAAAATGACGAGCATTAATACGGCGATTCAGGTGAATCTGCGCGGGGAAGTGAGCTCGGAAAGCGTGGGCACGCGGCAAATTTCGGGCTCCGGCGGCCAATTCGATTTCGCCGTGGGCAGCTACCTGGCCCCGGGCGGCAAGGGATTTATTTGCCTGCGCTCATCCCGCGTGGACAAAAACGGCGTGCGCCACTCAAACATCGTTCCCGATTTTTTAACGGGTACCGCCATTACCCTGCCGGCCCCGGTGACCCAGTACGTGGTCACGGAATACGGCATTTGCAATTTAAAGGGCAAGAGCCTTTACGAGCGGGCCAAGGCCTTAATCGCCATCGCCCATCCGGAATTTCGCGACGAACTCATCAAGGCTGCCATGGCAAAAGGCTTTTGGAAGCCGTGACTTGCAATTTCTCTTTGATTCGTCTATACTGATATCATTGTTGAACATTCTTATTAAGAGCGGTGGAGTGACTAGGCACTGTGAAACCCGGCAACCTTTTTTGGTGCTAAATCCTACAGACGCGACAGGTCTGAAAGATAAGAATGAAAGCCTGCCGCGTGCAGGCTTTTTTTATGGAATCAATGAGGAGGTAAAGATGAATAAATGGTTATTTTCCTCGGAATCGGTCACTGAAGGCCACCCGGACAAGGTGTGCGACCAAATTTCCGACGGAATTTTAGATGCGATTCTCGCAAAAGACAAAAACGCCCGCGTGGCTTGCGAAAGCTTGGTATCCACGGGCATGGTGGTGATCACCGGTGAAATTTCCACCAATGCCTATGTGGACTTCACCAATGTGGTTCGCCAAACCTTAACGGACATCGGCTACGTTCACGGCGTGCAAAACGGCTTCGAAGCCGAATCCGTGGCGGTGATTTCCGCCATTAAGGAACAATCTCCGGACATCGCCATGGGCGTGGACCGCTTTAAAGAAGCGGGCACCGACGAACTGGACGCCTTCGGTGCCGGGGATCAGGGGATTATGTTCGGCTACGCCTGCAGAGAAACGGAAGAGCTCATGCCCCTGCCCATTTCTCTCGCCCACAAAATGGCCAAGAAACTTTCCGACGTGCGCAAAGAAGGCACCTTGACCTACCTGCGTCCCGACGGCAAGACCCAAGTCACCGTGGAATACCACGACGGCAAACCGGTGCGCCTGGAAAACATCGTGGTCAGCACCCAACACGATCCGGAGGTGGATCTGGATACTATTCGGAAGGACATCGAAAAATACGTCATCGACCCCGTGGTCGCCGACAAGTGGATGGACGACGACACGAAGATCTACATCAACCCCACGGGCCGCTTCGTGGAAGGCGGACCGGTGGCCGATGCGGGCCTCACGGGCCGCAAGATCATCGTGGATACCTACGGCGGCTACGCCCGTCACGGCGGCGGTTGCTTCAGCGGCAAAGACCCGACAAAAGTCGACCGCTCCGCCGCTTACGCCGCCCGCTACGTGGCGAAAAACCTCGTGGCCGCAGGCGTCTGCGACAAATGCGAAATCGGCTTGAGCTACGCCATCGGCATCGCCAAGCCTCTGTCCGTCTACGTGGAAAGCTACGGCACCTCGGATCTTTCCGATAACGAAATCGAAGCGCTGGTTCACGACGTATTTGACCTGCGTCCTGCAGCGATCATTCGCGATTTGGATCTTCTGCGCCCCATTTACAAAGACGTCGCCGCCTATGGCCACTTCGGCCGCGAAGATGTCACGGCGCCCTGGGAAGAAACGAACAAGGTCGAAGCCATCCGCGAGGCATTAAAAAACAGAAAGTAGGGACTTTGTGATCATCGAAGGCGTGTTGGATCATATTATTTTTCGAAACGAGGGCAATGGCTACACCGTCGCCAAATTTATTACGGCGGATTCGGACATCGTCATCGTGGGCACGTCCATGGCCTTCCATGAAAAAGAACATTTGCGCCTGGAAGGCGAGCTGATTTACCACCCGAAGTACGGGGAGCAGTTCGCCTTTGATCGGGCGGAAAAAATAAGGCCGCGAGGAAAGGAAGCCATTACCGCTTACCTTTCCGGCGGCCTTATTCCCCATGTGGGAAAGGTGACGGCGAAGCGAATCGTGGCCACCTTTGGCGAGGACACCCTTCAGGTCATCGAAGAAAATCCCGAGCGGCTGAAAGAGGTGGAAGGAATCGGCAAGAAAAAGCTTGCCGTGATTTTGGAAGCCTTAAAAGAGCAGAAGGACATGCGGGATTTCTTTCTGGACGCGGCGGCCTTCGACCTCACCAACAAAGAAGCCATGGCCATTTACAAAGTCTTCGGAAAAGACGCCCCGGCCGTGATCGAAAAAGATCCCTACGCCTTGGCGGGGAAGGTGCGGGGCTTCGGCTTTTTAAAGGCCGACGGCATTGCGAGAAAAATCGGCATGGCGGAAGACGACCCGAAGCGCATCGTCGCCTGTATGAAATACGTCCTGACCAACGGGGTCTTGGACGGCAACTGCTACCTGCCCAAGGACCTGTTAATGGAAGAGGCGGCTCGGGTTTTAACGATGGACGTGGCCTTTGTGGAAGAATTTCTTCAAATCCTCGCCGTGGATCCGGACATCTACCTGGCCCAGCGCGGCGGCGTGGTGAAAATCTACTTCCTCAATTACTTCCGCGCCGAGCAATTGGTGGCGCGGGAAATTAAAAAGCGGGGCAAAGTGGATCTGGCCGAGCACATGGCGGAGGACATGGTCAATGCCGTGTGCGAAAAGCTGGATATGACCTTGGCGGAAAAACAAAAAGAAGCCCTCATGCGAGCGGTGGATTCTCACCTCCTCGTCATTACCGGCGGGCCCGGCACGGGAAAGACTACCACTCTTCGGGCCATCGTCGATGCCATGGATCGTCTGAATCTTTCCATCGCCTTGGCGGCGCCGACGGGCCGTGCGGCGAAGCGCATGGAAGAGGCTACGGGCAGAAGCGCCTCTACCATTCACCGCCTCTTAAAATACGACTACATCGACGAAGAGGGCACAAACTCCATCGTCTCCGGCGACGATATCGACGCCGACGTGTTGATTATCGACGAGGCCAGCATGATCGATCTGCTTTTGATGCGGGACGTGCTCACGTCGTTAAAGGAAAAGACCCGCCTAATTCTCGTCGGCGACGTGGATCAGCTGCCTCCTGTGGGGGCGGGCAATGTGCTGAAGGACATTTTGGATTCCGGGGAAGTGCCTTCCGTGCAATTGGACGAAGTGTTTCGCCAGGCGGAAACCTCCTACATCGTAAAAAATGCCCACCGCATCAACCGCGGCAAGTTGCCTCAGGTTAACGAAAAGGGCACGGATTTCTTTTTCATCGAAGAGAGCGATCCCAACAAAGCCCTGGAACTCATTTGCGATCTGGTGAAAAACCGCCTCCCCGCCTACTACGGCGTGGACCCCATGGAAGACATTCAGGTCTTGGCGCCCATGAAGAAAGGGATCTGTGGCATCGAGCATTTAAACGAAGCTTTGCAAAAGACCTTGAATCCCGGGAAGAAGGGCCTCGCGAGCCGCGGCTTCACCTACTGCGTCGGCGACAAGGTGATGCAGACGAAGAACAATTACCAAATGCCCTGGAAGTCGCAAAACAAAGTCTTCGACAACGAGGGCGAGGGCGTCTTTAACGGCGATTTGGGTCGGGTGACGGCGGTGGATCCCGAGGGCGCCTGGCTCAAGGTCCTCTACGACGACAGGCTATGCACCTACACGAGCGAATACCTGCCGGAGCTCATGCCCGCCTACGCCAGCACCGTGCACAAGTCTCAGGGATCGGAATTTCCCGTGGTGGTCATGCCCATTTTAAGCGGCCCGCCCATGCTCTATACGCGAAACCTCCTCTACACCGGCGTGACCCGGGCCAGGAAGCTCGTGGTCATCGTCGGGAGCTTTCAGGCACTGGAGCGCATGGTGCAAAACAATCGCATTCGCTGGCGCTACTCCGATCTGGACAGTATTTTAAAGGAGAAGAGAGAATGGTAGGGGGACTTTTCGCATCCGGCGACTGCTGTATGTGCAAAAAAGAGGCGGCGGCCGAATTTCACCTGTGCGAAAGCTGTTTGGACACCCTTTCCTTTATGGGAGAAGAAATTTACAGCGAAAAGACCTTTCCCGTCTACGCCCTGCTCCGGGAAAACCGGTCGGCGTCCTTTATGATCGAGGGATTGAAGTTTCGGGAAGAGCGCTTTTGGGCGGAGGTCTTCGGCGAGATAGCGGCGGATTTTTTGCGCCACGAGAGTCTCGGCCCCTTCGATGCTGTCGTCTGCGTGCCCACTTCGGCGAAGAAGCGGCGGATTCGGGGCTACAATCCACCGGGGCTCATCGCCGGGGAGATGGCGGAGCGGATGCAGCTTCCCTTTTACGAGGCCCTTTATCTTACGAAAAAAGTGAAGGATCAAATCGGCCTTGGCGTGGGGGCCCGCGCCCTCAATGTGCGAGGCGCCTTCGCCGCGAGAAATGTAGCCGAGAAGCACATCCTCCTGCTGGACGATACCTACACCACCGGCGCCACCATGAAGGCCGCGGAAATTGCCTGCATGGACGCCGGAGCGGCCTCCGTCACCGGCATCGTGTGCATGAAGGCCCGGGACGTAAATTACGAATAAAAAGAAAAAGCGATCGCTCAAGATAGAGTGATCGCTTTTTTGCGCAAGGGATTAAATATGAATGTCGCCTCGGTAAAACATGACGGCATGTCCGGATAAATTCACGTGGCCCGGCGCCACATGGGTGTCCAAAATGCCGCCGCGGCGACTGGCTTGGTAGGCCAGGATGTCGGGCTTATTCAACTTCTGTGCCCAGTAGACGGAAATGTGGCAGTGACCGGAGCCGCAAACGGGATCTTCGTCCACGCCCAGCTTCGGCGCGAAGGAGCGGGAGAAGCAGTCGTATTCCCCGTCGCCCGCCTTTGTCAGGTGGAGCATGGTGCCGTCCAAGGCCCTGATCTTTAAAATATCCGGTTCGTATCCCGTTAAGTCGAAGTCATCTTCCATGACCAAAAGCAGATCCCGGCCCATATAGGCTTCCTTCGGGCGCGCGCCCACGGCCTCGACCATCTCGTCGGTGACGGAGATTTTTTCCAACTCAAAAGCCGGCAGATCCACATTGTAAATGTCACCTTTCCGCGTGACGGGCAAGGTGCCGGATTTTGTTTCGAAGTAGATCGTGTCCTCTTCCCGCTCTAAAATCAAAAACACGATGTAGGCGGCGGCAAAGGTGGCGTGGCCGCAAAAATCCACTTCCTCCTCCGGGGTAAAGGAGCGGAGAATGTACCTGTCCCGGTCTTTAACGATAAAGGCCGTCTCCGATAAATTATTTTCGTTGGCGATGGCAAGCATTAGCTCATCGGTTAAGAGGCGATCGGGCAGGCAAACCGCGGCGGGATTGCCTTTAAACACTTTTTCCGTAAAGGTATCGACGATAAATTGCTTCATAATAACTCCTATAAACTGATCAGAGCACTTGTGTGTGCGATGAGACGAGGCCCGAGAGCAGGGTTTCTTCCCGAGGCCATTGGGCGCCATTCGTGTGTAAAATGTAGAGACTTGCCTGAACGGAACTTCCGAAAAGCAGGATCAAGCCGAAGAGATAGAGCCACACCAAAAAAATAATCATCCCGGCCAAAGAGCCGTAGGTGTTGGAATAATTGGAAAAATTCGCCACGTAATAGCTGAACACCGCGTTTGAGAGCAAAATGCCCACGGTGGAAAACAAAGCGGCGGCCAAATGAATGGTGGCCTTCGGCTTCGTGCCTTCGGGCCATTTCGGCGAATAGCGGTAGAGGCAGTAGAAACTTAAAAACATATAGGCCAGGGGCACGATGGTGGTGGTGCGCCGAATAAGCTTGTAGGCCTTCGGCGGCATTTGCAGATACTGGAATAAAAAGTGCATGACATTCGAGCCGATGACTTGGGTCACGAAAAGCAAAATCACCAGGGCGAAAAGGGCGATGGTGGTAATAAAAGACAGGGTCGTGAGAGCCAAAATACCTCGGTCTTCCGTAATGGGCAGGCCGTCGTTGATGCTTTTAATGAGCTGCTTAATCCCCTTGCTCGCCACGTAAATGGTGCCGATTAAGGAAATCGACAAGAGCGCCGAAGACGAGTTCAGTTGCAGGTCTTTAAAAAAACTCGCGGCGATGGTTTGTATCTCCGGAGGCAGACTGTCTATAATCTTCGTCACCTTGGAAAGATAGCTGCGGTTCACCGCGTTTAGAATATTTAATAATGCGATAAAAAAGGGGAAGATGGCCAAGACAAAAAAATAGGACAGGCTCGCCGCCTTTTGTATCAAATCGTTTTTCAATATGTGATAGAAAAGGATATCGAAAAAAGCGAAAGGCTTTTTTGTAACGAAACCTTTGAGTTTCCTTTTCAATTTATTCATAGAATCCTTCTTCCCTCCTAAGGCGATTATAACATATATATGATAGAATAGACCCATCATGGAGGAGGATTTATGCAATACAACATTTTGGTTTGCGACGACGAAAAGGACATCGTCTCTGCAATAAAAATTTACTTAGAAGCGGAAGGCTACAAGGTTTTTCCGGCCTACGACGGCCTCGAAGCCCTGGAAGTCATGAAAGAAGAAGACATCCATTTGGTCTTAATGGATTTAATGATGCCCAATATGGACGGCATGTCCGCCATTTTAAAAATCCGCGAAACCAGCAACATCCCTATTATTATCTTAAGCGCAAAAAGTGAAATTACCGATAAAATCATCGGCCTGAACATGGGCGCCGACGATTACATTATCAAGCCCTTTAATGCCGTGGAACTCATCGCCCGCGTCAATTCCGGCATTCGCCGCTACACCTCCTTAGGCGCGGCGGAAATCGACGACGGCAATTACACCGTGGGCCGCATCAGTTTAAACGACAATGCCAAGGAAGTGCGGGTCGACGGGGAAGTGGCCAATTTAACGCCCCACGAATACAAGATCCTGCGCCTGCTTATGAAAAACAAGGGGCGGGTCTTTTCCAGCGACGAAATCTACGAAATCGTGTGGGAAGAAGCTGCCCACGACGTGAAAAAAGTCATTTCCGTGCATATTTCCCATTTGCGGGACAAGGTGGAAATCAATCCGAGAAAGCCCGATTACATTAAGTCCGTCTACGGCATGGGCTACAAGTTTGAGGATGTGGACTGATGCCCGAAGGCGGCAAGGGGCTTCTCCGAAGAATTAAATCCCGCGCCTACACCTACGCGCGGACCAATTATCTGGAAATCATTTGGGTGGATCTGTGGTTCGTCATGGGGTGCATGAATCTTTTCGCATCCTTTTTCGGCGGCTTGGCCTACGATCCCTCCCGCTCCGCCTTCTACGGCCTCGCGACCCTCGTGCTCCTCTTGGCCTTTTGGGGCGTGAAGCTCTTTATGCGAGCCACGACGCGCACCTGGCTTACGGTCAATCTGGTGCGGGAAATAAAAAAAGAAGCCATCTATGGCTTCTTCTGCTTCGTGAACATTATTTTAATCCTGTATTTTTTCATGGTGCTTACGGGCTTTCCCGTGCTCTACGGCATTTTGATTATGCCCGTGTTGCGGCTCATGCTTATGGGGGAAGATGAGGTCATTCAAAACCGCATTCTCCGCGCCGCCATCGCCGAGACCCAAAGCTATGTGGACATTACGGTGTTTTCGCCCATGATGAAGGAATCAACCTACGAGGCCTTAATGGATCTGACCCGAATCAAAGACAGCATGTATCAGGCGGCCCAGGCCCAGGTGAAGTCCCAGAAAATGAAGACGGAGCTCATCACAAATATCAGCCACGATCTAAAGACGCCCCTAACGAGCATCATTAACTACGCCGATATTTTAAGCAAAAAAGACGTCATGGACGACGAGGCGAAAAACTACATCCACATCTTGGGGCGCAATTCCGAGCGGCTCAAGAGCATGATCATCAATCTGATTGAAGCCTCAAAGACAGGCAGCGGCAATGTTACCTTGGAGCCGGTGATTATCGACTTCAACGAATTAATCGGCCAGATCTACGGCGACGTCGCCGCCGATTACGAATCGAGAAATTTAAACTTCGCCTACACTTCCGACGTGGAAGACATTCCCATTTACACCGACGGCAATGTCTTAAGTCGGGTCGTACAAAACCTCTTCACCAATTGCTACAAATACGCAAAAGAAGGCACCACCGTCACCGCCAACACTTCGGTGGTGGGGGAAAAGATCTACTTCAATATGAAGAATCGGTCGAAAAACAAGATCAACCAGTCCACCGCCGAGCTGTCCAGTCAATTTATTCGCGGGGACAAGAGCCGCACCACGGAAGGCAGCGGCCTGGGTCTTTATATTGCAAAAAACTTGGTGGAGATTTTGGGCGGCGAATTTCGCATGATTATCGACGGAGACTACTTCCAGGTCTTTATCGAGCTGCCGAAAGAAATTGAATCCAAAAATTAAAAACCGGACAGAGCGTCCGGTTTCTTTATTATGGGGAGTGTATCGGATTAAATATCGAAGTCGATGCGGCCGAAATTGCCGTCGCGCCGTTTGTAAAGCAGGGCCGGTTCGCTGTCTTCGGCATCTAAGAAGACGAAGAAATTGTGGTTCAAGAGTTCCATTTGAAGCATGGCTTCTTCTTCGTGCATGGGCAGAAGCTTGAAGTGCTTTCTCTTGGAAATAATCTTGCCCTGTTCGTCTTCTTCCGATTCAGGCATGGCCTGTTCGAAGTTTTCGAAGCGAATGGTATCGGCATTTTGATTGCGCCGTTTCAGGCGGGTCTTGTACTTGCGCACTTGCCGCTCCAGAGCGTCCACGGCCAAATCAATGGAGGCGTACATGTCTTGTGTCGTCTCTTCTGCGCGGACGATGCTGGAGGGTAAGAACACCGTGATCTCGGTGGTGTGATCACCCTTGGTGGCGGAAAACGTGGCTTTCGCTTTCACCTCTTCGGCAAAGTACTTGTCCAATTTCGACAACTTCTTTTCCGCTTGCTTCTTCAAAGCCGGCGTTACTTCAATGTTCTTTCCGTAAAATTCAATACGCATAGTCATGTCTCCTCTCACTACTTTTTATTATGATACCCCGATTCGGGCGATTGAAACGGGGCGTCCCTTGCAGTTTTTTTTCAGTTTGCTATACTTTTTCTAGAAGTGAAAAAGGAGAATAGAATTTGAACATTCCGTCGAATAAAAAATTTCTGCCCCACGTGGGCATGCGCACCTTTAAGACGGCATTGGCCGTGGTTATCGGATTGTTTTTATCGAATATACTGGGGCTTCACACCCCACTGTTTGTGGCCATCGCCGCCATGACCACCATGCAGCCCTCGGTTCACGAAACCCACAAAGCCGTGAGGCTTCGAATGTTTACCTGCGTCATGGGCGTGGTTTTAGGCTATGTTTTGGCCCTGATTACCGATAATATCTACATTCGCCCCTTTATCGCCGGCTTCGGCATCGTGATTATTATCCTGACGCTGTTGAAGTTTAAGATGAACCGCTTCATTAATCTCACGAATATTATTTTCGTGGCCAGCTTTTCATCGGATCAATCCCAATTAATCTACGGCGTCAACCGCCTGATCGGGACCTTTCTCGGTATTTTCGTCTCCCTACTCATCAACTATTTTATCGCCCGGCCCACGCCGAAGAAAAGCTTTGAAAACCTGCTGGAGCATACCTACGAAGATATTTTCCGCCTCTCCGAGGAAATTATTCTCGCCGACGAAAAGCCGCAGCTGGACGCCCTGGAAAAAGAATTGATTAAGACCCAGGAATCCTTTGAACTCATAAAAAAGGAAATTACCGAGCCCTTTGCTCGGGAGCTGGACCTTTACGGCGTGGAGAACCTCCTGGATCTGTTCAGCGAATGCTTTGTTTCTTTGCGGGTTTTGTCTCAAATGAACATTATGGAAAGTAAATTAACCATGGAAAATAAATTGATTATTCAAGAACTGTTCCACTACACGGAACTGTTTGAGGGCATGGACGAAGTGATTCCCGATCCCATCGTAAACTTTCACGTGCACGTGGTGTTGGAAAAACTTCAGGCCACAAAAGCCCTCTACGACGAAGGAGTGACCCATGTCTAACAAACAGCTTTGGCTGAAAACCCTGGATGATATCGTGGCCATCGTGGATTCCACGCGCCACAGCATCCCCATGGACGACTTATTTAAAGACGAAGAAATGTACACGCCCATGCGCAGCGTCATATCCCATTTCGATTTGGCCGCCTGGCTCATGTTCGATACGGAGGAAAATCGCCCCACCACGAGCCAATTGGTGGGCCAGTTGTGGCGTCACATTCACAAAATGCGGGGCGTGGAGCCCTATTTGGAGCGCATTTTCGATTCCTATCTCTCCCTTTACCGCGTCAATTACAAGAGCGAGGGGGGCATTTACGTGCAAAGCATTTTATTTCCCGAGCCCGCCGTCATCATCGAGGCCACGGAAGGGGCGAAGGAGCTGAACGAGGGGGAGATCTTCTTAGGCCGCATCGTGGATTCCTCCGTGGGCCATTTCCTCTTCAACAAGGCGAATGTCGTGCCGGAGAATCTGCGGAAAGATTTTTCCGAGCAGGTGGAGGAGCTGAAAAAGCGCCAGCCCATGATTCGCGAGAACACGAAAGTGTATCAGGAAACCTTAAAGAACGGCAATCCCGAGATTCTCTTTCTCTTTGCCCTGGCCTACGTTCAGGCGCAGGAGCGCGAGGTCCCTTATCCCTTTGACGAGGACGATGAACTCTTGGATGTGGACGACGGCATTCTCGCCTTGGCCCAGGAGTTTTCAGAGGACGAAGATGCGGTAATCGCGGACATGTACCTTCTCGAGCACATGGACTCGGCGGCGCTCATGGCCGAGGGAGTGAACCTCGAGGACAATCGCTTCATCCACTACGACGAGCTCATGATCGCCGCATCAAACGACGGGGATTTTATCGACGACGCCCAATTGCTCCGCATCTACGAGCTGCTCCGCCGCTGGTGCGTGGAGCAAAAAAACGACGCCGGACGAAAATCTCTGGAGCCTGCGGACAAAAAAATTCTGGACTATAAAAGGCGCCTTGCCCGCTCCGTGCGGGGGATGTATCGCATCAACAGCCTGGTCAAAGCCCGCGGGGAAATGAACCGTTCCTCCAATTGGATCGATCAGTTCGATCGCTATTTGGAAACCGTGCTGGATCAGGACCTTGTGGTTACGAAAAGCGGCGCCATCAATCAAAAGAGCCTCGATCTCGTGCGAAAGAATGTGCCGATCTTCCTTCAGACGAGCAAGGCCAATCGGGAAAGCAGCTTTCCGGAGCTTGTCTTTTTCAGAAAATTCGCCCTTTTAAAGAGCATGATCTTTGAAGAAGACGGCCTGCTCCTCCCTACGATCCGCCTGGAACAGTACATGCAAATGGACGACGAAGACAAGGTGGTGCTCTGGGTGAGCACGCTCTTAAACGAAAAATTTCGAGGCACCGACGCCTACTTCCGCCAATGGCCCATACAGGAAGTCTTCGCCGAGAGCTTAAAACCCGGCGCCGGCGCGGGCCTTTTAATCGAAGCGCCCGAGGATAAAGAGGCCATGATTCGCCTGCGCATCCTTCAGCTGGGGCGGGATTTGGATCTCTACGATATGGCCGTGGATCCCGGCGGCGATGTGTTTTTCATCCCCACGGATTTCGGCGCGGCGGCCTTCAGCTACATGGGCATTTTGGAAAAAGACAATGTGATTGCGCCCTTCGAATGATATAAGCTATCTAATTTAGATTTTCGAAGCCTTCGGCTGTGGTAAAATAATAGAGGAGGCGAGCGGATTATGAGACGAAAAGCCCTTTGCGCGGCCTGTTTGCTCCTCGCCTTTCTTTTGGCAGGGGCAAAGCCCTATGCCTTGGAGGAGCGGTTTTTTCGCGACATTCAATCGAAAAAACCGGCGGTGGAAACGCCCGCTGATGTGCCGGAGCTTTTCACCTTTCGCCCGTCGAAGGGCGCGGCGGAGGTGTATTACACCTATCCCATAAAAAAAATAAACGGCGCCTGGGCCATGGCCTATAAGGATCTTATCCACCTGGTGGGCAAGGACCGCATAAGTTACCTGCCCGAGGACAAGATCATTACCCTCAATCAAATCAACCGCGTCTACATGGCCGTGGACAAGGCGGCGGTGATTCGCCAATCGGGCCGAGCGGAGGCGGAAGCCTATCCCACATTTGAAGGGGACGTACTCTATGTACCTCTGGTCTTTTCGCTGAAAGAAATGGGATACACGGTGAATATCTCGGGCGACGAATCCCGCATGCTCATCGTGCCGCCGAGGGAAAAGAGCAAGGTGGTGCCCGATCGCGCCGTGAAAGTGGGAAGTATTTCTCCCTATCGAGACGGCACCATGGCCACGGAGATTTTCGACACGAACGGCACCCGCCTCATGGGCTGGGGCGAAAAAGTGCCCGGAGGCATGGGCAGCTTTTTTTACATCGACGAAAAACAGTCCGTTCGCTACACCGGCAATTTGGCCTTGGAAGCTCCTGTGGATTACGACGAGGAAGCGAAGGCGGCTCTCGCCGTGGACGGCCGTCGGATCGTGATTTATTCTTTCGACAAGGGAAGCCGCAGGATTTATCCCGTGCCCTACGCCATGGAAGGGGCGAAAAATTTCCGCTACGACCGCGGTCGCGTGTACTTTCAAAGGCCCGGCGGCATTTACGCCTACGAGCCGAAATCGAAAGTGCTGAAGCGGGTGGTGGACAGAGAAGCGGAAGCATTCGAGGTGCGAAACGGCTGCGTCATCTACCGACTCGGCGGAGAACTCTATTTACATGAAGAGGACCGGGAAGACATCCCCCTGGATTCGCGGGCAGAAGAGGCCGCCTTGAGCGCATCTTCCATCCTCTTAAACGACGAGGACCTGGGACTTGTGACGGTCCTCGATGCAGATACCCGCGACGTCAAGGCGTCCATGGCCTACGACAAGAGCAAGCGCTGCAGCGTGAAGCTTATGGGCGATCGCTACCTGGCGCTGGGTCAGGGGAACGCAGTCGAGTTAAGGGATTTAGATTCCGACATGGCCTATTTTCTGGACATGGTAAATATAGAAGATACATTGAAAGGCCGGCGGGTTCTGTGGCTATACAACGGCAATGTGCTGAAAGGCTATGTCTACGGCGACGGCGTGAAGATAGCACAGACCATTACGGTGCATCCTTAAGGAGGAGTTATGAACAGAGAAGAAATGGAAAGACAACGGCGACGCAGAAAAGCGCGCATAAAAAAGAAAAAACGCCAAGCGCGCATTCGCGGCGTGGTCCTTTTAATCGTCATCGTCGTCCTCTTCGCCGGCGCCTTTCATAAATTAAAGAGCCTGGCCGGAAAGGGCGCATCCGGCGTAGGCGGCAATCAAATCGAATGGTTTGTCCTGAAAAATATGGACGCGCTGAATCCGAAGCGGGCCTATACGCCTCAAGAAATCGGCAACCTAACCAACAACATCATTAATGACCGCATTGAAATTCGCCTGGCCAAGGGCGAAAACCACATTACCCGCGCCTCCGACTACGCCTACGACGCCGGCGAAATCTCCGACATCATTCAAGGCAAGCGGGAGTACACGGGAAAGAAGAAAATCGCCTTTTTAACCTTTGACGACGGGCCGAATCACAAAATTACGCCTCAAATCCTGGATACCTTGAAGGAAAAAGAAGCCCACGCCACCTTTTTTGTCATAGGAAAAAGCGTCGGCGAAAAGAATCGGGACGTGCTCCTTCGGGAACTTTCCGACGGCCACGCCATCGCCCTTCACTCCTACAGCCACGACTACCACAAGCTCTATCCGGGACGGGTAGCCAGTGCGGCCGCCGTGGAAGAGGAGGCGAAAAAGACCCAAGGCGCCCTTCAAGACATTCTCGGCAAAAACTTCCATTCCGGCGTGTGGCGCTACCCGGGCGGGCACATGAGCTGGCAAGGCCTCGAGGCAGCCGACAGCAAGTTAAAGGATTTGGGAATTTCCTGGATCGACTGGAACGCCCTCACCGGCGATGCGGAACCGGCGAGCCGCCGCCCCACGACGGCGCCGGGTCTGGTGGAATTTTTAAAGAAATCCATGCCGAAAAACGACGACGCCTCGGTAATCGTGATCTTAATGCACGACGCGGAAACCAAACAGCTTAGCGCCGACGCCTTGCCTCACGTCATCGACGCCCTTCGCGACGACGGCTACAGCTTCGGCATTTTGAAGTAGGGAATTATGCAACACACATCCCTACTCTTAATGCTCATTACCATAGGGACCAAATGTTTTGGATTGGCTAGGGAAAAAGCCCTAGCCCATTTTTTTGGTACATCGGATGTGGCGAATATTTTTCTTATCGCCTTTACCCTGCCCATGGTTCTCTCCAATCTCTTTGCCGGCTCCATCTCCGGCGGCTTTATTCCCGTCTACACGGAAATGGCCCACAGAGGCGGAGACGACGAGGCGGATCGCTTTACCACCACCTTGGCCTTCGCCGTGGCCGTCATCGCCCTGGTGTTGAGCATTCTCGCCATTATCTTTGCGCCGACGTTGGTGCACCTCATGGCGCCGGGCTTTCACGGAGCCACCTTCGAAAAAACCGTCGCCATGAGCCGCGTGACGGCGTTGAGCATGACGGTGACGGCCGTCTTTTCAATATTCAAAGCCTATTTGCAAATTCACGAACACTTTATCGTGTCCATGTTCCACTCCGTGGTCATGAACTCCATTTTAATCGTCGCCATGTTTTTGGGCCGCGCCGGCGATCTGCGCATTCTGGCTTTCGGCATTTTCTTTGCCTTTTGCTTTCAGTACGTGATTTTTCTCCCTTATTTGAAAAAGAGCGGCTTTCACTTGCGACGAGGCTACCCCCTGAAGGGGGAGGCCATGAAGAAAATGTGGCTTTTGATTCTGCCCATACTGATCTCCACGTCGGTTTTGGAACTGAACAACATCGTGAGCAAGGCCCTGGCCTCCACCATCGCCCCCACCGGGGTGGCGGTGATTAATTACGCCACGAAAATTCAGGGCTTCGTCACGGGCATCGTGGTGACGAGCATCGTCACCGTCACCTACCCCCGCATGGCGAAATTAGTGGAAGATGAAAGCAGCGAGGAACTGTCCCGGGTGATGAGGGAAAGCCTCTCGCTCATGGCGGCCTTCGTCCTGCCCGCCACCGTGGGCGTCGTGTGCTTTCATAAGGAAATCGTGCGGCTTTTGTTTTTAAGCGGCGCATTTTCCGCGGAAGACGTGCGCGCCACGGGGGAAGTGCTTTTGTTTTACGCCCTGGGGCTTTTCGCCATCGGCATACGTGAAATCGGCGTCCGAATCTTTTACAGCCGAAAAGACGCCGCCGTGCCCTTAATCAACGCCGCCTACATGGTGGCGGTGAACGTGGCCCTGAGCTTTATCCTCGGGAAACTCGTGGGCCTTAGAGGCCTGGCCATGGGCACCTCCGCCTCCCTTTGGGTGGGGGCCGTGGGAATGTTGATCCACTTAAAGCGCACCGCCATGGGCTTAAAGCTCACCCGCGGCGGGAAAAATCTCGGTAAAATCGCTCTGGCCTCGGCCCTTATGGGTTTATTCGCCAAGGCCGCCGAGGGAATGCTTTTGGGTTTTCTATCGCCGAACATGGCCCTGATCGGCGCCATCGTCGTGGCGGGGGTGAGCTACCTCCTCATGGCCTTCGTGATGAAATTTGATGAAATCGAACAAATAAAAAAATTGCTTTATGCCAAGAGAAATAAGGTATAAACTAGAGCGAGACTATAAATTAATTAAATGATATAGAGAAGGGAAGAGCATGAAGAGAGAACAACTGGTAGAATTTTTACACAGACAAGCCATCGACGCCACCTTGTTGAAGGAGGTGGAAGAATTCGTCCGTGAACACAAAGTGGATCCCGCCGTGGCGGACCGCGTGCCTGTATCCATTTACCGCTACTACGGAAAAAGCATTTGGGAAAAAGCCATTTACGCCATTTTATCCGGCTACCATATTTTGCTTTCGGGCCCGAAGGCCACGGGGAAAAACGTCTTTTCCGAAAACCTGGCCCAGCTTTTTAATCGCCCCATGTGGAACATGTCCTTAAACGTCAATGTGGACAGCGCCTCCTTAATCGGTGTGGACACCTTCCGAAACGGGGAAGTGGTATTGAAAAAAGGACCGGTGACCTTGGCGGCGGAAAAGGGCGGCTTCGCTATTTTCGACGAAATCAATATGGCGAAAAACGAATCCCTCTCCGTGGTGCACTCGGCCCTGGACTTTCGCCGCATGATTGACGTGCCCGGCTACGACCGCATTCCCCTCGACGACGCCACTCGCTTTATCGGCACCATGAACTACGGCTACATGGGCACCCGGGAATTAAACGAGGCCTTGATCAGCCGCTTTATGGTCATTGACATGCCCATTCTCGAAGGGGAGGGCCTGAAGCAGATTTTGCGCGAAGAAACCAATTTAAACGAAGAAGGCATGCTGCTCTTCGCCCGCCTCTTTACGGATCTTCAAAACAAGAGTTTGGAAGGGGAAATTTCCTCTAAGGCCGTGGATATGCGGGGCCTTTTCGGCGCCCTAAATATGATCGAGCGGGGCCTGGATGTGAAAGACGCCCTGAACATGGGCATCGTCAATAAATCCTTCGACCGCTTCGAAAAAGAAGTGGTGGACGATGTCATCGACACTCTATTTGCAAAAGGCGTGACGAAAGGTGAATTGTTCCGATGACCTGGACGGACAAGCGCCGGCAAAATGTGTACTGGACCGTGGGCGGCAATTACCAGCGCCGCTACCAGGGCGAGGGTGACGGCTTCGATGCGGCGGAATCGGGAATGATCGATCGGGCTTTTCCGAAAAATCGCCTGGCGAATTTCCTGGCCAAGAACACGGAAAATGTGTCAAACGGCAAGGACATGAACGCCGTGGCCCGGATCCTGGCCTTGCAATACACGAAGGCCGACCTCTATGCGGAGCGCCCGGGAATCAAGGCCATGGCCAAAGACGCCTACAAGGCTCGCTACCGAGCACTGGATTTTTTAAACAAACGGGACATGGCCCAGGAAATCGAAATGCAATACGCCGCCTACCGCATGGGCAAGCCCATGAGCGCGGGCACCTTTTTGGAGCCCTTAATGCGAAAATTAATCGCCGGGGATAAAATAAAAAACGAAGGCGAGTTCTACGATTACCTGGCGCGGCTGTGGCGGGAGCATTTCCACGTGAACCCCACCTTGACCTTTGAAGTGGAAAAAAAGATCGAAGACAAAGAAACGCCGCCTCCGCCGGATCAGCCGGAGCCGAAGAAAAAGCGCCGCCAAATCGTGGAGACCAAAGCGGAAAAAATCGAAGATAAGGACACGGAGATCATCGAGTCGGCGGAATTTTCCGGCGTCATTCGAGATACGTCGAAAGTCGTGGAATCCGACGCGTCCATTACGCGGACCCGCGCCGACAGCGAAGCCCGCACATTGAACCGTGTGCGCAAACACTACGGCAAGGAATGCCTCTCTCCCGCCAAGACCAAGAAAATCGAATCCGCCATCGCCACGGGCATGCACCAAGGCATGCGCCTGTACGTGACCAAGGGAAATTTCGAACAGGACATGGGCGCGCGGTTTTTCGAAGACCAAATACTCGCCCAAAGGCAGGAGACCGAAGCCATCTACGAGAAAGATCGGCACATTTACGAACGATCCATCTTTGAATTAAGAGAAATCATTCGAAAAAACCTCTTAGACGACTCCTCTCAGGAAGCCGTGCGCGCCGCCAACGGCGCCGTGGACACCGGCCTCTTGTGGCGCCACGTGATCTTAGGGGACGACCGCATATTCAAGAAAAATTCCTTCGAGCAGGAAAATTCCTTTGCCGTGGACATTCTTTTGGACATGAGCGGCTCCCAACAGGACCGCCAAGCGGAAGTGGCCATTCAGGGCTTTCTCATCGCCGAGGCCCTGACCCAACTGAGGATTCCCACGCGGGTCATGGGCTTTTGCAATCTCTTTAACTACCAAATCATTCGCATCTTCCGGGACTACAAAGACGACAGCAAAGAAAATCGCGAAATCTTTTCCTACAAGGCCAGCGGATCCAATCGCGACGGCTTCGCTCTGCGCTACGTCTTCAATACCATGGAAGAAATCGAATCGGATACGAAAGTGCTCATCGTCCTTTCCGACGGCATGCCCAACGACCTTCTCTCCATCGGTCTGGACACGGCCAAGGGGAGCGTCGTCGACTACGAAGGGGAAGACGCGGTCTACGACACGGCGGCGGAAGTGTTACAGGGAAAACTCAAGCAGCGCGCCGTCTTAGGCGTCTTTACCGGCGAGGACAAGGAGCTGGATCAGGAAAGACTCATCTTCGGCACAGACTTTGTGCGCATCAAAGACTTGGAGCGCTTCTCCGTAGTCGTTGGAAAATATTTAAAGAGCGTGGTGGAACGTCTGCAATAGAAAAGAGCCTCGAGGGCTCTTTTTTGTTTGAACACCGATTGCACGTCGGGAAGAAAGGAAACAAGAATGCCTTCGATAGAAAAGGAAAATAGGGTATAAAATACAAGAGGTGAAGAAAATGAACATTATACCCCTGCCGGCACTGTCGGATAATTATATTTGGATCATCGAAAAAGAAAAGCGCATCGTGGTGGTGGATCCTTCGGAAGCGGATCTCCTCCTTCAAGTCATGGAGGCGAAGGGCCACGTGCTTGAAGGCGTGCTCTTGACCCACAAGCACCCGGATCACATCGGCGGCGTGAACGATTTAATCGCAGCCCATCCAGCGCCGGTCTACGGACCCGAGGAAACGGGTGTGGCCACGGAAATCGTAAAAGGCGGCGAGAGCATCCGCCTTCTCGGCGAGAACTTTCAAGTCATCGCCACGCCGGGCCACACTCAAGGGCACGTGGCCTACAAAATGAAGGACCATCTCTTTATCGGCGACACCCTCTTTCTTTCCAGTTGCGGGCGGGTCTTCAGCGGCGATTACGAGGCCATGTTTGAAAGCCTTGCGGCATTAAAAGCCATGGACGATGAAGTAAAAGTTTATTCCGCCCACGAATACTCCCTGTCCAATCTTGAACAGAGCGTGAACTATTTAAAAAACGACGCCACGAAAAACGAATTGGAGCGTGTGCGCCGCCTGAGAGAAGAAGGAGCCGTGACCCTCCCCACCACCATCGGAAAGGAAAAGCAAGTAAATCCCTTCCTCGTCATCGACGACTTCGACGAATTTGTCCGCTACCGAAAAGAGCGCGATCGCAGCTAATCAGAACTACCGGTTTTGCCGATGGTTTGTTGCATTACAAATGGGTTTGATTTTGCAATATGCTTCGTGTATGATGGGTCGTACCAGAGACTATTGTGGGGTGACAAATAATGAAAAAAATATTTTGTGCTGTCAAAGATACTAATAAACTAAGAAGTATAAGAGAGTGGGCTTTAACCATAGGAGTCGCTTTCTTGTTGGCCTTATTTATCAGAACCTTTATTTTTCAGACTGCTTATGTGGATGGAAGTTCTATGTATCCTACATTTGAAGATGGGGAATTACTAATTGTCAAAAAATATGAGAACATCATTAAACATCCAAAATACACGAGAGGAGAGATAATAATTTTCTCTCCTCCAATAAAAGGTAATAAAAAGCTATACATTAAAAGAATAATAGGCTTACCGGGCGATAAGATAAGTATAGAAGGAGGAAAATTATATATTAACGATAAACTTCTAAATGAACCTTACATAGAAAATGATTTGTACACTGAAGCAATTCATTTAGCCGGGCCTCATGCCATTTCGGAAGATGAACTGTTTGTAGTTGGCGATAACAGGCATCCTGGAGGAAGTATCGACAGTAGGACTTTTGGCGAAGTTCCTTTTAAGAATGTAGTGGGCAAAGTTAGCTATAGAATTTTCCCTTTAACAAAAATCAGACATTTTGATTCGTATAACGAAAAAGACGGGGCGTAATGACTATGCCCCGTCTTTATCGTTATATAGTTGCGTAAGAGAGAAATGTATTGAATTATTTTACTTTGACCGCTGCCGAGCTTGGAAGATCTGTGTCCGAAGGAATACCGAGAATCCATGGAATTCGCATAGAAGGAATGATATGTAAAATAAAATCGAGCAAGCGAATTGCTTACTCGATTAGGTCTAACTTATGGGATTAATCTAAATCATGGACGCTCTTTTCTTGCAATTACATGCCTCTCACATTAAGCATATTGTCGCGAATTCGCTCGGTCACTTTCTTCAAGTGGGCCTTTTCCTGTTGCTCGATGAGTTTTAATTCCTTCGGCGCAAAGCGGGGCACGATGTCCTGGAGTTCCCGCACGATTTCCACGGTTTCCCGTTCGATGCGTTCGGCCAATTCGAAGACATCCATCTTGTCGCGAATTTTCTTCGCCTTTTCGACGAGCTCTTCGGGCTTCGCCAAGAGGCTTCTCTCTAAGCGAAGGCGGAAATAGTCGTAGTCGTCTTTTTCTACGACCCAGCCGCCGTCGGCTTCGGCTTGTTTCGCCAAATTCAAATACACATCGTGGTGGCGATCCTCGTCTTTTGCCATAATTTCAAAAAACATATCGCCGAACTTTGCGTCTTCCGCAAGGTAACGATACACCTTGGCGACCTCTTGTTCGTTTTTGGCCAGCAGTTCTAAAATGGCCTTTCCATCTACTCGTTGACTCATAAACTCCTCCTCAATCTATGATAAAATGATTCAATCCTATTGTACAACATGATCCGCAAAATGACCAATGTACAGAAGCCTTGTAGTGCTTAAAATAAAAATATCGTCGAGCCACTTGCAAAGGCTCTGTAAAGTTGTTATAATACCATTGTTGCATCGAGATGTGGCGCAGTTTGGTAGCGTACATGTCTGGGGGACATGGGGTCGCAGGTTCAAATCCTGTCATCTCGACCAATTGTGAAAACGGCTGATTACGTTTAACGGCGTAAATCAGCCGTTTTTTCATTTTTTGTTATCGTTTAGTTTCGTCCGGCTACGCGTGGTTTTGCCCCGACTCCCCGACTTTTTATATGACGATGCAAATTCACCCACACCGTTAGGGGCGAGATGCTTTCGTCGTCCCGGTAGAAGATACAATAGATTGATGCATCGATCCTATCCCTATGACAAGGCCCGGAGTTTTGATTACGATGTATATGGTAAAGGCGGAGCGAGCGAACATTGGAGAAGCGTTGCGAAAAAATTTTCTATTCCTTACAACAAAATCACCACACAACATCAATGCGTATTTTGCAACTAAATTTGCAGAAAACGATGGTCTTATGCACTTTTTCCCGGATGAAATAAAGTCGATTGAGACATTGAGGAATCCTCGTCAAAGCCGTATCATTCTGACAGACATTTTTAAAAATTCAAACGACAGATAAGAAAAGCCGCTTCTTTGCAATCGCACAAAAAGCCCTGATTACCCGTCCAAAAAATAAGACTTGTTTTTTAATTGTTGTTCTATAAAAAGTAAAATCAATCCACGATCCAAGGGGCAGACGAAATTGCTCAAGATAAGATTGAATAGCTCCAAGAAGAATCGGCTCCTTTATTTGGAGATAAAGTTCTTAAAGCACGCAGGCTTTCTGCGTGCTTTTTGTTTGCATCGGGAGGAAAAAAACTGCCTGTCATAAAAAGAAGTAACGAAGTATTCGGTCTAAAAGCAAGGATTAAAAGAGGGCCGGTCGAAAAGTCTCCTGCTAACTTCATGGAGAATAGTAAGCATCGGTCGTTTTTTACGCTTCATTCTTGAGAAGGTATTTTTCATTTTCAGGGAAGAGAAAATGATCGACTTATTTTCCGAAAAGGAATAAATCAATTTCGATTTATTTTATCAGTTAGAGCGTTCGCGCGAAAAAATAGAGCATGACGATTCGCTTTCGGTGAAAAGACATGCTTTGTTTTCAATAAAGTAAAAAGTCTCTTGACGTGAAATAGTTAGAAACTTATAATCTTTATCGAACGATAACGGTTATCGTTCCCAAGAATAGTTTAGCGATCCACTGAAGGAGGTTTTGGATGCAGAAGAAGACGATTAGCTTGCTTTTGGCGGCGACGATGATTTTTTCATCGGCTGAAAGTGCGCTTGCAGCAGCTGTTGACGTCACCAAAAAGGCGACGGTACATAATAAAGCGCCGCAAGCCAGTGCCATCGTAAAAAAATTTGAAGCGTCACAGAAAAATGTGGCAGTGCAAAACGAAAAATTCGCCTACATCGTAGAGTTTTCACAAGAAGCGATGCGTGATTCGGTGAAGGAAAAATTGAAAAAGATGAAAGATGTGAAAATCCTATACGATTATCACATTCTTTTTAATGCGGTTTCCATACAAACCTATCCCGAACAGGCGGAAGTTATCCGAACATTGCCGGGGGTCAAGAGTGTGGAGCGTTGCGGAACCCTCGAACCTTTAATGGAAAATGCGCGCGAAGTCGTCAAAGTGGATAAAGCCACGAATTACCTAAAGGCCATCAATGCGACCAATCCCGAAATCGGGAAACATTACGACGGCCGCGGCATGCTCATTGCCAATATCGACACGGGAATGGACTATAAGCACAAGGACATGCGCTTAGATGACGACGCCTTGTCGGCCGCTAAAATACAGGAAAAAAATTTAAAACCCGAGGACAAGCCCTTTTACTTGTCGCCGAAAGTGCCTCGTAGCTTCAACTACTTAAGCGGCGGCGTGATTACGAAGGAAATGTATGACGACGGCAGCGATTATCACGATCCCCACGGCATGCACATTTCCGGGATTTTAGCGGCCAACGCCACGAAACAAGATCTTCAGGCTAAAAACGGGATCCGCGGCATTGCTCCCAACGCCCAATTAATGGCGTACAAAATGTACTCTGACGCCAGCGACGGCTTTGCCGGCGACGAAACCATGTTCCACGCCTTTGAAGACTGCATTACCCACGGAGCGGACGTTATTTCCATTTCGTCGGGCTTT
>QWCE01000954.1_pt1 | contig 50197 bp, 47 predicted proteins | sample 1972531 | NCBI WGS metagenome assembly QWCE01 (sample SAMN09866716, study PRJNA288562) | Human gut metagenome isolate term4_stool, whole genome shotgun sequencing... | reverse complement strand
GAAGAATATTTTGATATAGAATTTTAGGAAAGTTATGAAAAACATAAGAAAAATATTTATACTAGGTGGGGCAAACCTCTTTGCCAAGACTACAATTAAACACGCCTTAGATCAAGGCTATCTAGTTAAGGCAGTAGACTTAATTAGACCAAGCGATTTGGAAGGAGTAGAAAATCTAGAATTTTTGCTAGAAGACTTCTTCGCTCTATCAGATAATGAAGCGATAAGGCTTATGGAAGATTGCGATAGCTTCATATACGCTGGTGGAGTAAGTGATTTATCTGTACCAAGAAGGCCTGCCGGCAAGTTTTTCTATGAGAGAAATGTTCTTCCAACAGGAAGGGTGGCAAGACTTGCGAGAAAGGCTGGCATAAAAAACTTCCTTCTTTTGGGAGATTATAAGACAGAATTAGCTGAGAAAAATAAAAGCTTAAGGAAAAACGCTTACCACAAAGAGCCTTATATTAGGACTAGGTTTATGCAAGAGGCCATAGCAAATTTTGAGGGGGAACCTCTTATGAATGTTTCTGTCCTAAGACCAGGTGTAATTATAGGAAAGGCAAATAAATCAATCCTTGAAGCCCACATTGACCTTGTTAAAAACAATAAAAAGATACCTGTAACAGAAGGTGTTATACCAATAATTTCAGCGGATGCCTTGGCAAAGGCTGCAATCTATGCCCTAGAGCTTGAGGGAGATAAAAAGACCTACGCTTTAGCAACATCAAAGATTTCCTACAGAGAAATTTATGAAGCTATAATAGAGGTTATGGAAAAAACTGGTGAAAAAACCTTGGTAGATAAAACTTTTGAAGACCTCCTCCCAGCCTATGAAAAAGATGCTAAAATCACCTATAAAAAGGGTCTAGAACACGGTATTAGCCAGGTAAATTTATTAAGGTCTATGACCATGGATCTAAGCTTCAAATCTGACTTTGACCTAGGAGAAGAAGATTTGACAGAAAAATTAAAAGAAATGATAAACCTCTACCTCAAAGGAACTCCAGTAAAGACACACGGGCAAAAGCAAGAGGAAAAAGATAAAAAAATAGAAAATCCAGCTGAATTCTAAATCTCATAATACTGTAAATCGCAAACTCGCCAAGGCTCAAACAGTGCGATTTACGGTCGTATTATTTCGATTTGAATTTCTTGAAATTTCTTCTGAATGGAACGCTTTCTTTTGGATTTTGTTACTTTGTCAATAGTCTGAGGCTGAAATAAAAAATTTCAGCCTCTAAAACGTCCTTAATCTAATTTAGATTTATGGGCGTTTTTTATTTTTAAGCAAAGTGGTTTATAAAAAATGTAATTACGATTGGATTTGTAAGGTTAACTGCTATAGCAAGGACTATTGGGAAGATAAACATCGCTACATCTGCTGCACCTTTTTCTTCGATAATAGCCTCCATATTTGCCATAGCATTTGGAGTTTGACCAAGACCTACCCCGCAGTGGCCAGCTACCATTACAGCCGCATCGAAGTTTCGACCTAGAAGGTTAAAGGTCACAAGACTTGTGTAAATTGCGATAAAGATAGCTTGGGCAATTAAGATTATAAGCATAGGGCCTGCTAAAGTTAATATTGCCGAAATATTTAAATTTATGAGGGCAAGGGATAAAAATAGGCTTAGGGAAATATTTCCAACCAGGTCGATATTGTCCATATCTAGAGGTTTTTTAAGACTATCGTAAATGTTTCTAACAATAAGCCCTCCAAACTGACAGCCAACATAATATGGGAAATTTAGACCGGTCATCGCTAAAATTTTGTTGATAAAAGTACCTAAAAATGCTGCGAGACCTATAATTATAATGGCTTTTGTTAGAGTTTTTTGGTTGGTAATACTTTTTATTTCAGAGATTTTTTTGCTTGATAAAGAGCCAATACTTACAAGATTATTTTTTGCAATCAAGCGTCTAGCAGTAGGACCTCCCACAAGAGAGCCAGCTAAAAGACCAAAAGTTGCAGCGGCAACGCCTATTGAAATATTTGACTCAGCCCCCATTTCTTCCATGATTTTGCCAAAACTTATAGCAGATCCAATTCCTCCAGTCATTGAAGTTGATCCCATAGCGATACCGTGGAGAGGGTTTATACCAAGGATTTTGGCAAGGGTTACCCCGATAATATTTTGAAGGGGAAGGAGGATAATGATTGCTATAGCAAGCTTAATTCCAAGCGTTCCCGATTTTTTTAGCATCCCAAAAGAGGCTGAAAGGCCTATGGCTGTGAAAAATATATTCATGAAAAAATCTTGGATGACCTTGTCAAATGTAAGGTTGCAGATTCCGCTTTCCTGTAATATTAGTACAATAATTGAAATTATAAGTCCTCCGATAACGGGACTTGGAATAAAAAATGTTCTTAAAAATGAAATTCTATCTTTAAGAAGATTGCCGAGGATTAGGGCTATAATTGCAATTCCAAGGCTTTGTAAGATATCTAATTCTATTGTCATTGTTTCCTCACTATGTAATTTTGGGATAAATCCCAGATATTTATGGATATTATATTTTTTTTTTGCAAAAATGACAATATTTAAGCTCATTTTCTTGAAAAGTCAATGCCTTTTATAATATAATAGTAAGATAGGAGAGATAGTATGAAATTTTTATTTTACTTATCGGTAATTGCCTTATTTTACGCAATGATAGGATATCCGATAGTTCTTCTTATTTTAGATAAGTTTATCAAAAGAGAAAATAAAAAGGATTATACATTTAAGCCTTTTGTTTCCGTGATAATCTCAGCCTATAATGAAGAAGATGTCATAGAAAAAAAGCTTGAAAATATCATAAAGACAGACTATCCATCTTATGAGGTCATAATTGCAAATGACTCATCAAATGATAGGACAGTTGAAATTTGTGAGAAATTTATAAAAGAGCACCCAGATTACGATATAAGGGTAAATACAGTTAAAAACCACCTGGGTAAAACAAATGCCCAAAACGAAGCAGTTGAAGTCGCAAAAGGTGAAATCATAGTATTTTCTGATGCTAATTCCATGTTTAAAAAAGATGCTATAGATGAACTTGTTTCGTATTTTACAGCAGATGATATAGAATATGTCTGTGGGTCTTTAATCTACATGGAAGATGATGATGTATCTTCTGTAGTGGCAGAAAATACCTACTGGAATTTTGAACTTAGGATGAGAAAAATCGAGTCAAATATAAAGACTATTGTAAATGGCAATGGAGCAATTTATGCTGTAAGAAAGGCAGATTACAGACATATAGACCTCGTAAATAGCCACGATTATGAGCTTCCACTTTATGCTGGACTTAATCACAAGAGAGCTTTATACAATCCAGATGCCATTGCCGTAGAAAAGGCTGGTCAGACAACAGCTGATGAATTTAAGAGAAAGGTAAGGATGCAAAGAAGAATCCTTACAAATATTTTTACCAATGTAAAAAGGCTAAATATATTCGAATATGGTTGGTTTTCCTTCTTTAATTTCAGTCATAAAACTTTAAGGTATATGCAGGCATTTTTCCATATAGTGCTATTTATAGCAAACCTTGCTGTTTTAAATTACGGAATATTTTATAAATTATTTTTCCTTGGTCAAGTTGTTTTTTACACTTTAGCGGTAATTGGTCAACTATCAAAGGCAAAAAGCAAAATATTTTATTTTCCAAGATATTATTGTGCAATGATGCTTGCCCAAATTTTAGGTGGATATAAAGAGCTTAAGGGCGGATCTAAAGCCACTTGGGAGAAAGCAGAGACAACAAGAAAGTTATGAGAGTTGAAGTATTAATCTCCGCTATGGATGTGGAGGATATAAATTTTTATAAAAAGTTTAACTTAGAATGTGATGCGCTTATTATAAACCAAGCTGGGAAAAATTCTTACGAAGAAATAGAAGATGATGGCAAAAAAATCAGGATGATTACCACAGATACCAAGGGTCTTGCAGTTTCAAGGAATTTGGCCTTGTTAAATTCAACTGCGGATATTGTTATATTTGCAGATGATGATGAAGTTTTTGAAGAAGGCTACCTTGATAGGGTAAAGGATGGTTTTATAGAATATCCAGATGTTGATTTTTTTGTTTTTAAGACAATAATCTATCAAGATGGTAAGGAAATTATAAAGGTTCAGGAAGAAAAAAACTTAAGTTTTTATAACTCACTAAGATATGGATCTGTTCATTTCGTTTTTAGAAGAGAGCCTATCGCAATGGCAAATCTTTACCTGCCAGTTAATTTTGGAGCAGGAACAGATATAGGAAGTGGAGAGGACTCTATCTTTATACTTTCTGCTATAAGAAAGGGACTTAAGGTAAGAACTAATACAGACCTCCTTGCAAGAATTTACAATGACGATTCTACATGGTTTGAAGGTTTTAATGAGAAGTTTTTCTACGATAAAGGAGCTTTATCAAGGGCACTTTTTCCTAGGATGTATAAATTTTATATAAAGTATTTTCTATATACGCACCCGGAAATGCTTAGACAAATAGGTAAAGAAAAGGCAAAAGAAGAGATGTACAAGGGTGCTAGAGAATTTGGAGGATATAATGGAAAATAAAAAATCGAAGTTTACAGCTGTCCTATCGTCTATCATAGCCGGAATAATTGTGGCTATGGTCGTGTATTTTGGACTAAATTTCGCAGGATTTAAAGAGTATAGGGCATCAGCAAAAATTGTAACAACTTCTGTAGAAAATCTAAATGAAGAAAATCCAGCAGAAGGTTTTGCAGACGTATTAAACTCAAAGGCAATAAAAGAAAGAACTTTGGAAAATCTAAAGATAGATTGGCCTTTATCTAAGCTTGATAATAAGCTTGGCCTAAAGCCAATAGAGACTTCACCAATAATAGAAATATCTGTAACCGACACTAATAAGCTAAGGGCAGAAGATTTGGCAGATGAGTATGCAGAGCTTTCTGTAACTGTAATAAATAATATTTATAATACAGGTGCAAATGTCATGGAATATTCTTACCAAAACGCAGCAGCTATTGATAATACATTAAATTATGCAACTTATGCTGGCCTTGCAGGATTTTTAATTTACCTAATAATTTCTCTTGTAGGTGTGGCAAGACACAACCACAAATTAGATAAAAAAAATAAAAAAGATTACAAAAAAGAAGAAATAAAAGCAAGCGAGCAAGTTAAGAAAAACAAAGAAGCTATCGAAAAAGAAGAAGATAACTTTGATAATGACTATGAAGAAGATATAGATTATGATATTGATAACATAGAAAATTTAGAAGATGAAGAAGAAATGGCTTCTAATAATTTTGAGGATAGCAAAGAAGAAACCAGACCTCTTGAATCTGTAAAAGAAGAGGAAGTAGAAGATTTATCAGCTACAAAAAAAATTGATACAAATGATATAGCTATGGCAGAAAATTCTATTAAAAGCGACAAAAATGATACAACCATAGCTGACGGAAAAGCAAATAAGCTTGAAATATTGGGCAAACTTCCAAAATACCAGAGAGGAGCACTAGATGTTTAAAAGAAAGAAAATAGACGAAAATAGGGAAATTCTCCTCCAGGCTTTTTATAATCTTGAAGATAAATTAACTCGAAATCTCAGCGTTGATGACGTAGTTATAGCTTTTACTGCGACAGACGATAAGACTATGAAATTAGATTCTATTTATAATATGGCAAAGCACCTTACTGAAGAAAACGAGAGAGTCCTTGTAATAGATGCAAACCTCAGGGAAGATGAACTTGAAGAAATGAAAAACTTTTATAACAAGAGAGGTTTTGTAGATTGTCTTCTAGGTGATTTTAGACTTGACGATGCTATTGTAAGGGAAAATGAAAATCTCCACCTACTTATGACAGGTAGAGTTTCTGAATATGAGGATATGTACCTAGAACCATCTGCAATTACAGCATTTTTTACTGATTGTAAAGATAGGTATGACTATGTATTTATAAATACCAAGGAAAATATTGGCATAGCTGAAGCCAACGTATTTTGTGGTCTTGCTGACAAAACAGTAATCTTTAGTACAGAAAAAAATCTAAAAACTTATCTCATCGAAGAATCAATAAACCAACTTGAGAAGGCTGGAGCTGATGTCAAGGGAGTAATAATTTCTGATTACACCTATGAAGATAATGAACTAGATGACCTTTTTGGAGGGAAATAATGAAAAGATTTAGCACAATTTTAGCCCTTATCCTTGTTTTAAGTCTAACAGGTTGTAAGGATGACTCATATCAATCTGTAAGACATCCTGAAAATAAACAAGAAGAAGAGGTTGTAAATCCAGAAGAAGAAGTTAACACAAATACAGAAAATACTGAAGAAGAAAATACTCAAAACGAAGAAGATATGACTAACGAAGTTAGAGAAGAAATAACTGATGGAGTTGAGTTTACAGTAGAAGATACTGTAAATATGCGTCTTGCCCCATCAGTAAATTCTGCTATAGTTGCTGAAGTAGGACCAGATGATGAAATCCTAAATTTAGGAGAGACAGAAGGTTGGACTAGGGTAACTGCAAATGGTAAAACTGGCTATATCAGATCTGACCTTTTAATTAAGAAATAAGCAAAAGGGGGTTGTTAACTTTATAACAACCTCTAATTTTTTGTAAAACTTAAGCAAAGTTATGTTATAATACAAATAGAGAGGTTTAAATGATTGCTATAATTAAAAATATGTTTATGCCAATCTTTACAGTAGTTGCTGTAATTAGCCTGATTGACTTTCTCCTTGAAGGCAGGAAGTTATCTGCCTATATCAGTGCAGTCACAGGTATTGTTGGGGCAATTTCCCTTGTTATTGCTGTAATTAGTCCAAATAGCGATTTATTTATGCAATTATATTTATTGTTATTTTTATTATCAATATCGCTTGTAATTTTGGCCTTAAAAAAGCAAATAGATTCTTTTACAGTAATAGGGATAGTCCTTATGGTTGTAATGCTGTACCTACTACTTAGATTTCCATTAATATGAAAAAGAGGTTTATATGATTAATATCAAAAACTTACAGAAAATTTATGACAACGGTTATGAGGCGTTAAAGTCTATTAACCTAGATATCAAGGACGGTGCCTTGGTGACACTTTTAGGTCCTAGTGGTTGTGGCAAGTCTACAATCCTAAATATAATCGCGGGAATTTTAGATCCGACATCTGGAGATATAGCTTTTGATGGCGAATCTATCGTAAATAAGCACCCAAAAGATCGTGATATCGGCATGGTTTTCCAAAACTACGCTCTTTACCCACACATGACTGTTCTTGAAAATATTATCTTTCCTCTAGTTGTTGGAGAAGGAAAGATTAAAAAAGAAGAAGCAATTAAGATTGCGGAAAAATACATGGAATTAACTTATATCACGGATATAAAGGATAAAAAACCAAAAGAAATATCCGGTGGTCAGCAACAAAGGGTGGCCATAGCAAGGGCCTTGGTTAAAAATCCAAAAACCCTTTTACTTGACGAACCACTTTCAAACCTAGATGCAAGACTTAGGCTTTCTATCAGAGAAGAGATAAGAAATATTGTAAAATCTGTTGGAGTTACTACAATTTTTGTAACCCACGACCAGGAAGAAGCCCTATCAATAAGCGATTATATTGCCCTTATGGATAAGGGAGTTATCCAACAATACGATATTCCACAAAATCTTTACCTAGAACCAGCCAATCTTTTCGTAGCAAAATTTATAGGAAATCCTATTATCAATATCTACCAGGTGGAAAATAAGGAAGATGGTTTTGTTGATGGAAATTTATTAATCGAAAAATCAAAGTTAGTCGAAGATAGGAAAAAAGCTAATTTAGACGCTAAAACTTACCAAGTCGGCATTAGACCTGAACATTTCAAATTCGATAACGATGGGAAACTAGAAATAGAAGTAGAAAGCCGTGAGATGATTGGTAGATATATGATCTTGCACTTTACTTTAAATGGCCAGGCGTCAAGGATGGTAGTTGATTCAGCCCTTGATATAAAACCAAAGGATAAGATAAGGGTGTCAATTGACCACAAAGCAATTTACCTCTTTACAGAAGATGGAGAAAGGGTCTACTGATGAAAAAGAAAATGTCCTACAGGGCAGAGTCTTCCAACAAAGCTTGGTTATTTTTGCTCCCTGCTCTGTTTTTTATAATAATATTTAACGTATATCCACTAATTAGGACCTTTGTTATGTCGGTAAATAGCAATAACATCCTAAATCCAGAATTTGTTGGGCTTTCAAATTTTCCAGCGGTTCTAAATGATAAATTATTTAGACTTGCTATGAAAAATACCCTAATATATTCTATAACAGTTGTTCCTTTATCTATTATAATTTCAATGTTTATAGCCTTGATTTTAAATCAGAAGATAATAGGAAATAAGTTTTTTGAAACAATTTTCTTTATACCCTATCTAACAAGTGTTATTGCAGTAGGAATTGTTTTTAGATATTTATTTAACGGTCAATATGGCTTTATCAACCATATGCTGTCTTTTATAGGAGTTGGACCTATCGAATTTCTAAACAATCCTGATTATAATATGCTAGCTGCAATTATCTTTGGTGTATGGAATGGTCTTGCCTTTAACATTATAGTTATCCTTTCAGGACTTAGGGGGATTGACAAGGACTACTACAAGATAGCCGACACTTTCGGCGCGACAGGTTGGGAACAATTTAAGAAAATCACCCTCCCACAACTTACAAATATTATTACCTTTTTGTTTTTGACAAGTTTTATATCAAGCTTTAAGGTATATAACCAAATCTTTGCCCTCTTTAATGGTAAGGCAGGTGTGGGAAATAGACTAATGACTGCAGTATTTTATATCTACAAGAAATTCTACGTAGAATATCGCTATGGTCACGCTATGGCTGCTGCTGTAATTTTGTTCTTGTTCCTTTTAGTTATGACCTTTGCTCAAAGAAAAATCATAAGAAAGATAGCGAGGTAAGAAATGAAAAAAGTTTTAAAAGTCTTAGCCTTCATATTTATACTAATAATGGCAGCTGTTACTCTCTTTCCATTTCTTTACATGATCTCATCAGCTTTGATGAGTTTCGGAGAAGTCACAGCTATACCACCAAAATTAATACCAGAAGTACCACAATTTGGGAACTTTAGAGAGGCAATGAAAGCTGCTCCTTTTGCAAGATATTTTGTAAATACAGTTTTTGTATCACTTGTAAATACCATGGGCACTCTTATAACAACAACTCTTGCAGCCTTTGCCTTAAACTTTATGAATTTTAAGGGAAAAAATGTTTTGCAAAACTTTATGTTAGCCCTTCTCATGGTGCCATTTGAAATAATTATATTTACAAATTATTCAACAATAGCTAAACTTGGGCTATTAGACACCTATGTTGCCCTCATAATTCCTTTTATGGCTTCAGTATTTTATATTTTCTATTTGAAAGAATTTTTGAAATCTGTACCAAAAGAATTTTACAATGTGGCAAAAGTTGACGGAGCAAGTGACTTTGAATTCATAACCAAGGTTATGATTCCAATGTGTAAACAAAACCTATTTACTATTGGTCTTTTAAACTTTATCACAGGTTGGAATTCATTTTTGTGGCCAATCCTTGTTACAAACACCAAGGACATGAGACTTATATCAAACGGTCTATCAGCCTTTGCGACAGAAGCAGGCCAATTAATTCATTTGCAAATGGCAGCTTCAACAATAACTATCCTTCCAATCCTAATCCTCTACTTCATATTTAGGAAACAAATCCTTAGAGGAGTATCTTTTGGAGGAATTAAAGGATAAAATTGATTATTTTATCTTTTAAGGGTATATATCTAATGTAAGAGAAATAAGTTTGCTTGTACGGGAACTTAAGGAAAATATTTAAAGGGGAGAAAATGAAGAAAAAATTAACATTACTTGCAGCTTTAGTGCTCTCTATTGGAATGTTCTCAGCTTGTGGCAACAATGCCGACAAAAAAGAAGAAGCTCCAAAAGAAGAAACTAAGGTAGAAGAAAAAGCAGAAGAAAAAGAAGAAGGCAAAGAAGAAACAGAGCCAGCTAAAGAAGGTCAAACAGAAATAGTATTTTGGCACGCTATGGGTGGTGGCCAAGGTGAAGCTCTAGAAGCTATAGTAGCAGACTTTGAAAAAGAAAACCCAGATGTTAAAGTAACTCTTCAACATCAAGGTGGCTATGGCGATCTTAACCAAATCTTAGTTGCAACTATGCAATCTCCAAAAGACCTACCAACTATAACTCAAGCTTACCCAGACTGGATGTTACAATTTAGCGAAGCTGGCATGGTAGCAGACTTAACAGAAAGAGTAAACGGCGAAGAGGGAATTGAAGATTATGAAGATATCTTCCCAGGTGTAAGGGATGAAATCGAACAAGATGACAAAATAATCGGTATTCCTTTTAACAAATCTACAGAAGTTTTATGGTACAACCAAGACTTATTTGATGAACTAGGTCTAGAAAATCCAACAAACTTCGAAGAGCTAAAAGAAGTTGCTAAAAAAATCAAAGAAGAAAAAGACATTCCTGCCTTTGGTTGGGACTCACTATCAAACTTCTATGTAACCTACCTTAAAAACAAGGGTATAGATTTCGGACCAGATCTAGACGTTACAAGCCCAGAGTCAATCGAAGCTGTAAATTACTATTTAGACGGTATCAAAGAAGGTTACTTTAGAATCGCAGGAACTGACCAATACCTATCTGGACCATTCTCAAATAACCAACTAGCAGGATATATCGGTTCAAATGCTGGTGAAGTTTATGTAAAAGAAGGTGTAGAAGGTAAATTCAAATATGCAGCTCAAGCATATCCAGCAGAAAAGGCAGTACAACAAGGTACAAACATTTATATGTTTGAAGGCGCAAGCGATGAACAAAAAGACGCTGCATTTAGATTTTTAAAATACATCTCAAGCAAAGATGTTCAAATCAAATTTGGTCTAGATACAGGCTACATGCCAGCTAGAAAAACAGCTGTAGAAGATGAAAGCTACAAAAATGCTGATTCAGAAATTCCAAAAATCCTAGAAGCAGCAAGTGAAAAATTATTCTCAAGACCACTTGTTCCAGGCAGCCAACAAGCTTACAACGATATTGCAAGCAAACTTGAAGAAATCCTATCAAACCCAGATTCTGATGTAGAAGCAGAAATGGAAGCCTTCAAGGCACAATTTGAAAGTGATTTTGCACAATAAAATAGAAACAAAAAAACTCCCGGCTTGGGAGTTTTTTTGTTGGAGAAATGATAAATTGATATTTTTTTGAATGAGTTAATAAAAGTAATTTATGCTATATGGTATAATATATTAAAAAATAAAAGAGAGGAGGGATACTTTGAACTTAAAAGATTATCTTGGAGAAACAAATCTATATGATAAAAAAGAAAAATTAGAAATAAATAAGCCAAAGTCTTGGTTAAAATCTGTGTCAGCCTTTGCTAATGGTAGAGGTGGGAAGTTAATATTTGAAGCAAAAGAAGATAACACAATTCTTGGACTTAGTGACTATCAAGAAGATTCTGAAAATATTTCTGAAATCATAAAAACTAAAATGGATCCGAATCCGGAATTTGATATGGAAATAAAGGAAATTGATGGAAAAGTTATATTGATTTTAAGTGTATTTGCTGGGAAAAACACTCCATATTTTGTAGTTGATGGAGGAAGTAGAACTGCTTATAAAAGAGTAGGAAATCAAAGTGTCCCTGCAAATAGAATAGACCTATTTAATCTATCACTAAAGGGAGAACATATAAGTTACGATTCACTTCAATCAAAGAAAAAACTAGAAGATGTAAGCTTTAAGGAATTTAAAATCGAGTACAAAGAAAGAACGGGAAAAGATTTTGAAGAAAAAGATTTGAAATCTTTCGGACTTGTAAATGATGAGGGAAATCTAACCATTGCAGGAGCTTTATTTGCAGATGACCATCAAGTTTATCAGTCAAGGGTATTTTGTACTGGGTGGAATGGGCTTACTAAAGCCAATGGTCGAATGGATGCCTTAGATGATGCTGAATTTGAAGGCAACATTATTTATCTTTTAAAAGCGTCTTTAGACTTTGTAAAGAGAAATTCTAAAAAGATGTGGAAGAAAGGTCCAATCTATAGAATAGAATATCCAGAATATCCTGAAAGGGCAGTCCAAGAATCTCTAGTAAATGCATTAATTCATAGAGATTATTCAGTAATTGGTAGTGAAGTTCATGTAGATATCTATGATGACAGACTAGAAATATATTCTCCTGGAGGAATGTATGATGGTACATTTATTCAAGATATAAATCCACTAGATGTATTTTCATCAAGGCGAAACCCAATCATAGCGGATGTATTTGCTAGGATGGATTTAATGGAAAGGAGAGGAGCTGGACTTAGAAAAATCATAGAAGCCTATGAAGCTTGTGAAAATTATAATGAAGAATTAAAACCAGAGTTTAAGTCAACAGAATATTCTTTTACTACGATTCTAAAAAATCTAAATTATGACACTCAAAATGTCACTCAAAATGTCACCCAAAGTGAGGGACAAAATGACGGTAAAAAATTAAAGCCAAGTGATAGGCGTAAGCAAATAGTAAAAATTATTGAAACAAATTCTGAAATAACTGCCCATGAATTGTCAAAAGAGTTTAAAGTTTCTAAAAGAACGATTGAAAGAGATTTAAAAGTTCTAACAGATGGAAAAACAATAGAGTATATTGGAAGCGCTAAGAATGGATATTGGAAAGTTAATAAATAGAATGGTAACTCTATCAAAAATACTATATTTGGATGAAAAGCAAAAAACTCCCTGATTTGGGAGTTTTTTTGTGGGTAGTTATTTAATTTATATATGTTAATATATTTAAGTAGCAATTTTGAGGTATAATATAAATGTTATCATCGCTCTCATTAGCGTGAGGGGGGGTGAAATCATGCGAGAGTTCTACAGTTTCATAATTACTATCATAGCAGAGATAGTTGGTCACTTAATCTGCAAATGGCTAGATAGTAAGTTTGATGATAATTAGCCTATAAAAAAGACGAGCCTTCCAGCTCGTCTTTTTTTGGTCGAAACCATGCATTGGTTCTACAGTATCATGGTTATTATTAATATACCCATTATCAGTATTTTATCAACAGTTCGTTTAATTCTTTGATCATATTTTAGATTTTTTATAAATAATTGTTAGCTTTTCAATAACAATCTTATTCAAAATACTGTGCTTGGGCCTTGTAGAGTTTGGAGTATAGATTATCGTAGGCCATTAAATTCTCGTGGCTATCAAAGGCAGCGGCTTTGCCTTCATCTAGTAAGAGGATTTTATCGGTAAACCTTGATGAGCTCATCCTGTGGGAGATAAAGATAGCAGTTTTGTCCTCAGTCATTTCGTTAAAATGTTCGTAGATTTTGCTTTCAGCAAGGGGGTCTAGTGATGCAGTTGGTTCATCTAGGATTAAAAAGTCTGCGTCTTGGTAGAGGGCGCGGGCTATGGCAAGCTTTTGCTTTTGGCCAAGGGATAGGTCTGTGGCGTCTTCGTAGATGTCCTTATTTAAGTAGGTATCAAGTCCCTTTGGTAATTCTTTTATCTTTTCACAAAGATCTAGCCTTTCTATAATTTCTGACGTTTTTTCTTCCTCATAATCCTTATTTCCAATAATATTTTCCTTGATTGTAAAAGGCATGATGGCAAAGTCTTGGAAGACTCCTGTAATTTTCTCATAAAGAGATTTTTTGCTGATTTTTTTGATATTCACACCATTATATAAGATTTCTCCGCTATCTATATCAAAAAATCTTAGGAGAAGCTTAACTATGGTTGTTTTTCCAGCGTTATTTACACCTACAATTGAGATTTTCTCGCCCTTATTTATCTTAAATGACAAGTTATCTATAATTTTCCTGTCTGATCCTGGATAAGTAAAGGTTACGTTTTTAAAGACTAGGCTTTCAAAATCTCCTGCTTCTTCAAGGCCTTGTTCAAAATCAGAATCTAGGATATAAAAGCCATATAAAGGCTCGAGATTTGCAAGATTTAGGATAAAGTCAGCGATTTCAGAAAACATGGTTTGAAAAGATTTCATGAAGTTTTCATTGGCAGAAATAATTGCTGAAAAGGAACCAAAGGAAATTTGTGGGCCGTAGGCGGCAGATAAAGTCCTCATTGCCACATAGGTGTAGGAAACTAGTCTCAAAATCGATTCTAAAAAGATTTTGATAGCTCCCATATTTGCTTCATAGGCGAATTTTTTCTCGAAACCTTCCATCATTTCTCTAAGATAGCCCTTGGTTTTTGATTTTATTAGTGGTCCTAGGTAAAATACCCTGACTTCCTTTTGGTAGTGGGCGCCTGCCATGAGGGAGAAATAGTAGGAAAATCTCCTGTTTATATTTACAATTTCTAGGTTAAACTTGCTGGTGTAGGCTGATTCTTTGGTATTTACAAAAATTACAAGGAGGGATATAAATATTGAAAGTCCTACTAAAAGTGGTGAAAAAGTCACAATTACGATAGCAGTTCCTATCATAGTTGAAAGGCTAGTGATTATATCCTTTGTGGTGCGCAAAAGGTCGTGGATAGCGCCCATTTGTATAGCCGCATTTGCTTTTTCCTTGAGATCTAGTGTATGAGGGTTTTCTATATTTTGATATGTTAGATCCATGGCTTTTTTGGCAAGCTCAAATGTTAGGTAATCATTAATCCCTTGTCGTCTTACAAATTCTTCTCGGCTTAGAAGTCTTTCAAGGCTTTCTAGGAGAATTTTTCCTATAATTAAGAGTAGAACAATTTTTATAAAGTCGTTAGCTGGCCTTGGGTCAGTGATTTGGTTGATAAAAATCATTGGCACAAAGACATTGATTAAGGTTCCCGCCGCTGGAGCCAAGGCGTTTAGGATAATTACTGGTATATAGAGAGGATCGTTTTTTGCTGTAATTTTCATAAAAAGCCAGAGGGCCTTTAATTTATTTTTCATGATTTTCCTCCAAGTAGTATTTTCTTTGAGATTCGTACATTTCCTTATATAGGCCATCTTGTTTTAAAAGCTCTTCGTGAGTTCCGTATTCTGTAATTTTGCCGCCATCAAGGAGCATGATTTTGTCACAAAATCTGGTAGATGCAAGTCTGTGGGAGATGAAAATTAGGGTTTTGTCCTTACTAATATCATCAAGGTCCCTATAGATTTTCTCTTCTGCGAGGGCATCGAGTGCTGCAGTTGGCTCATCCATTATAAGGGCTCCAGCATTTTCTTTGTAAAGGGCTCTTGCGATTGCAAGTTTTTGGTTTTCTCCGCCGGAGAAAAGTGTTCCGTCGTCGTGGATATTACGGGTCATTTGAGTGTCAATTCCCTTTGGTAATTGGTCGAGTTTATAGGCAAGACCTGCTTTTTTTAGAGAATCGATAACCCTGTCCCTATCGATATTTTTATCTGTTCCAGCCACATTTTCTGCGATAGAAACTGCAAGAGGTTCTACATTTTGAAGGACAGTAGCAAAGGCGGCATATCTTTCTTTGAGGTCTAGGTCATTGGCGTTTGTACCATTTATAAAAATTTCGCCTCCTGTTGGCTTATAAAGGCCTAGGATTAGGGAAACTATGGTAGATTTGCCTGCTCCATTTACACCGACTATTGCAACTTTTTCCTTCTCCATAATGGTAAATGACAAATTTTCCAAAACTTTTTTATCAGATAGGGGATAAGAAAAGCTCACATTTCTAAATTCTATTGACATTGGACCTGTAATTTTTTCTTCTCCTGCTTCTGACTTAAGGTCTGCCCTTAGCATATCAAATCCATCTGATACATAGAGGAGGTTTGACCTAGTTTGGGCGATATTTATTATAAGAGTTAAGATAACCTTTGAATAAATTGCAACTGATGTGATAAGGAGGGTTAGGTTTTTAAGTGTGATTTCATTTGAAATAATTTTCCCTGTTAGGAAATAATAGCAAAGGGCTTCTACACCCACGAGGAGGACTGCAAGGACAGGGGATAGGTACATTTCAGGCTTGATAAAGGTCCTTGAAATCTTAATAACATCTGTCACAAGAGGTTTAAAACCCTCTATAAATTTATCCTTGAAAGAAAATACCCTGATGTCCTTGGCATAACGAAAATCGGACGCCTCGTTGTAATAGGAATTGGTTTTTCTTTCCACCTTATTAAGCTCACCCATGTGGGAATGTCTGTACTTATCAGTATAAGTTCTAATCGCAAGCTGAATTAGGATTGAAATTATGGCAAATATAAAAATTAGGGGAGATAATTTTGCCATAATCACTGATATTATCACAAAGGAAACAAGGTTTGCTAAAATCGGATACATGTCGTGATAGATTCCCTCAAGGCCTTGGGCATTACTTTGGAAAGACGTAAAGCCTCTCGTAAATTCGCCCATGAAAAGAGAATTTTCTCCAAGACCGTAGTCCATTCCCATAATGGATTCACTCGCCTTTACAAAGGTAGATAGTCTACTATCCATATAGGTTGTGAAAGTCCTTAGCTCGATTTGCCTTGCAATCATATAGCAAAGAAAAACTATGATAGAATAGGCAAGGATTGTGGCAACCATTGTCCTAAGGTCTGTGTTTTTTTCGATTAAGTCTACCAAATAATACATGATAAAGGCTTGGATTATTGGAATAAGGCCTGCAGTTATAGGATAAATTATGAGGGATAATTTGATTTTGAGATTGTCCCTAAAAGGCTCATAGGCCATCTTTAGAAGGTCAAAATTTGACAACTTATCCGCTCTTAAGTATGATTTTATGACCTCTTCGTCCTTTAAATTTTGGGCTAGATTTTCTTTTAGGTTATTAAGATTCTTTTGCATTTCTTTCCTCCCTTATGTCCTTAGAAAATTCGGTTAATTCTTCTATTACTTTTTCAAAACCGGGACGTCTTAAATAATAATAGGTCTTCCTGCCCTCGATGTAGGCACCAATAAAGCCGCAAACGTGAAGCTGGCTTATGTGGTAAGAAAGGGTGGCAGGAGTTATATAAAGCTTGTCAGAAAGCTCTTTTGCATAGTAGTTTTTCTCCTTAAGTAAATCAAGGATATCAATCCTTGTAGGATCTCCCAGAATTTTTAGGTATTGGCTCAGGTGTTTAAGCTTATTTTTCTCTTTGACAAAGTCTTTATTTGAATAAATTCCAAATTTTATAAAGGCATAATCGTAATCTTCTGATATAAACTGAATCATGGTCATGTTTGGTGCAAGGATTAGGCCGTATACATTAAGTGGTTGTTCTCTTTTTCTAAGAAAATAAGTCAAGCCAACTTGATTTATTATTTCATAAACTTTTTTGTAATCATCTTTTTTTATTTTTTTAAAATGCTCCATGAATTCGTCTTGAATTTTTGGAAAATTATTTTCTAAAATTTCACAGATTTTTTCTAGAAGAGGATAAAGCCTTTTATAAATTGTTTTTTTGTTGGAAAAAGACCTCAAAAGATTCATAGCAAGTCTATCTTCATAGGGAAGAGCAGATATCAGACTAAGAAAATCTGATTCTAGGGCTTTTTTCGTCCATTCTTTAATTGTATTAGACTTTAATTCAGCATCATCTAGGTCGACTCCCATGTATTTTAAGAAAAATAGGGTAAAGATTAGGTCAAAGAGCTCATAGGAAAATTCTTTAATAGAGCTAACATTGATATTTTGGAAAACACCTGCCATAAAAGGCAAATAATTACCATCATTTTCTGAAAATATATAAAAAAGATTTAAAATATCTTCATTTTCCTCATGAAAAAACTCTTCTAGATGTGGAAGGGCTTCCTTTTTTACATTTTTAACAAAGTCTGTATAGGCCTTGTTATTGTAAAAAGCGGTATCTATTGAGGTTAAATTCATATCCTGGGAGTAGTTAAAACCTGGATAAGACTCCTCAAAAGATAAAAAGTTTTTATTATTAGCAGCCAAATAATTTGTATAAAGGTAAATCACAAGGCCTGCTTCATTTACAAGCAAGGGCTTTTCTATGAGATTAAAATTATTAAAGTGAGCTTTCATAATATATCCTTTCTTAGATTTATATCTAATGTTTATTTTTATCTTAGATTTCTATTAACTTAATTATAAGATAAATTCTATCTAACATCAAGAGCATTATATTCGATATTAATCTAATATAAAACTTAAAAGTTATTTATTTGACAAAATTTACGGAAAGTTCTAAAATAATAGACATACAAGGGAGTTCTTAAAAGATCTGAGAGGAGGCCTTGCCTCGACCTTACCTGATTTGGATAATGCCAACGGAGGGATGTATATTTTTTATGCATATTTTTTTTGAACTTTAGGACGAGCCTTGGCTTGTTCTTTTTTTTGTAAATACGAATAAGGAGAGTTTATGAAAGAGAAGAAGAACTTTTTTGGGAAAGGCAATCCCCAAAAGAAAACAAAGGAGGATTTAAATTGAAAAAAACTTCTAATTTTGAAAACGGCCTCATTTGGTTTGGAGCTGGTGTATCTATAGCAGAAATCATTACCGGAACATATTTCGCTCCACTTGGATTTAAAAAAGGATTTTTAGCCATGCTAATCGGCCACATTATTGGAGCAATCCTCTTATATATGGCAGGGATTATTGGAGGAAGAACAGAAAAATCAGCCATGGAGACTGTAAAAATGTCCTTTGGTCAAAAGGGTGGATTATTTTTTGCCCTTTTAAATGTCTTACAACTTGTAGGTTGGACTGCTATTATGATTTATGACGGAGCGATTTCAACCTCCCACGTATTTTCTACAGGCCACATCATCTGGGCCCTAGTAATAGGACTTTTAATCTTAGTTTGGATAAAGATAGGACTATCAAACCTTGGCAAACTTAACACAGTTTCCATGTCCCTGTTATTTATACTAACTATTGTCCTTTCTTTTAAGGTATTTAAGGGGATTAGTTTTAATTCACAAGCGGCAGCTGATGCCATGAGCTTTGGTCTTGCCATAGAGCTTGCCGTAGCCATGCCACTTTCTTGGCTACCTCTAATATCCGACTACACCAGAGAGGCGGAATACCCAAGAGGAGCAACTCTCACATCAACAATAATCTACACTCTAGTTTCTATGTGGATGTATGTAATAGGCATGGGCATGGCCCTACTTACAAATGAAAGTGATATTGCTATGATAATGGTAAAATCAGGCTTGGGCCTTGGAGCTATGTTAATTATAATATTATCAACAGTTACAACAACCTTTCTTGATGCCTATTCAGCTGGCATTTCTGCAGAATCTTTATCAAAGAAAATCAATGGACAAAAAATTGGAATAATTGTTACAATTATCGGTACAATCGGGGCGATTTTATTCCCAATGGACGATATCACAGATTTTCTCTACCTAATAGGATCGGTCTTTGCTCCAATGATAGCCATACAAATTGCTGACTATTTTATCCTTAAAAAAGACGTCACAGGCACAGATATTTATTACAAAAATATGGTTATTTGGCTAATCGGTTTTGTGGCAAATAGGGTATTTTTAAAGATGGACCTACCTTTCGGTTCGACAATTTCTTGTATAGTAGTTGTAATAATTGTTAAAGTATTGGCTGAAAAATTGATAAAAGATTAAAGAAAAAGACGGGTAATTCTCTTTTGAGATTCTTACTCGTCTTTGTTTTTTATTCGATTTCTTCAATAGGAATATCATATAAGTCTTCGTAGAGGTAGGACTTATCGATTCCTTTCATGAAAACCTCCCTGTCGTTAATTTTATCTGTAAGAGCAGATTTTAAAAGATGGTTGATTTCAAGGGTATTTACAACAGACCTTTCCATGGCAGATAGATAAGCGAACTTGTCAATCTTATCCCAATCTATACACTTGCCTAGGTTTTTCTTTAAGATTAGGTCAAGCCAAATCCTAGTCGCCCTGCCATTTCCCTCTCTAAAAGGATGGGCTATATTCATCTCAACGTACTTATCAATAATTTCATCAAAGTTTGTTTCTGGCATTTTTTCAATAATTGCAAGGTTTGATTCCAAAAAGAGTAGGGGAGCAAAGCGGAAAGATCCCTTTGCAATATTTACCGTTCTAATTTTGCCTGCAAAATTAAATACGTCTTGGAATAAATACCTATGGGTATCTTTAAGAGATTTAAAGGTTCCAATTTCAAACTTATCTATGATGCCAAGGTCCCAAAGCTCCTTGGCACGTTTTTTGCTTAAGTATTCTTCATTTCTATTCATCTTATCACCTAAGATTATTATACAAGGAAAGCTAAAAAAATCCCCCAAAACCCATGTTTTGGAGGAAATGTATTAGGCGAGTTCCACCTTGTGGAAGTTTTTCTTGCCTCTTTTTATTATTATTCTGCCGTCTTCAAAGAGATCTTTGGTGATTTCTAGTCTAAAGTCGGTAACTTTTTCATCATTTACAGAAACGCCACCTTGTTTTACCATTTGTCTAGCTTCACCGTTTGATTTTGATAGGCCAACATTGGTCATAAGTTGTAAAAGACCAATTGGTAAGTCAGCTTCAGAGATTTCTGTAGTTGGCATAGCATCTTCATTGCCCTTGCCAGCAAAAAGCGCCTTGGCAGCATCTAGAGCAGCGTCTGCTTCTTCCTTGCCGTGAACAAGCTTAACTACTTCGTAGGCTAGGATTTCTTTTGCTTTGTTAATTTCTGCTGCATCTGTGGCGGATCCTAGTTTTCTACATTCTGCTGTAGGAAGGAAGGTAAGTTGTAAGAGGAATTTCTCGACATCTCTGTCATCAACATTTCTCATGTATTGGAACATTTCAAATGGACTTGTTTTTTCCTTATCAAGCCAAACAGCACCCTTTTGGGATTTACCCATCTTAACTCCGTCAGCTGTTGTAAGAAGGGCAAAGGTCATACCATAGGCATCGCCTTGTTCGTGTTTTTTAATTAGGTCAACTCCGCCTATGATATTTGACCATTGGTCAGAACCACCCATTTCAAGGGTTACGCCGTCTTCCCTATACATTTTTAAAAAGTCGTATGATTGTAAAAGCATATAAGAAAATTCAAAAAATGTAAGACCGCCGGCTGCCATCCTATTTTTGTAGGCATCTTTTTTGATCATTTCATTTACCAAAAATTCACTACCAACATCTCTTAAAAACTCAACAAAGTTAAGATCAAGTAGCCAGTCTTTGTTATTTAGCATAACTGCTCCACCTTCTTCAGAGAAGTCCAAAAATCTTTGGAATTGCTTGTAGAAGCACTCTGCGTTGTGGTTAATTCTTTCTTCTGTCATAACCTGTCTCATATCACTTCTTCCAGATGGGTCACCGATTAGGGTAGTACCTCCACCAAGAAGGGCAACTGGTCTGTGGCCGTAGTTTTGCATACGCATCATAACCATGATTTGGATAAGGTGGCCAACAGTTAGGGAGTCGGCTGTAGCATCAAAACCACAGTAGAATTTAACAGATTCTGTGGCAAGTTTCTTCTTTAAATCTTCTTCGTTTGTAGCTTGCTCGTAGTAGCCACGGTCCACAAGCTCATCAAAAATATTATCGTATTCTTTTTCGTAAGTAAATTTCATAATTTATCCTTTCTTATATTTTGGTGTCATTAAAAATGTAAGTGAGAAATCCAATAAATTAAGGATTTCAAAGTCAAAACAGGCACAAAAAAAGAGCATAAAAGCGCAAAGACTTGCGGTACCAGCTTTTTTTATACTCGTTGCCAAACACAGACAGCTTGGCTTGCCTTAAACAAAATGAAAGTGTAATTTCAAAAAGGTCATCTCAGACCCTTCCTACTCGAATTCATTGTAAGTTTTATTCTTATAGACTATTTAACACTAAGAATATGATTTTGTCAACAAGACCTTGGGAGAAGTCTTGACTGCTTACTCTTAACTCTTATAATGATAATAGAATAATTTATCAAAGAAGGAGGATGATTATGAAAAAATATCCAAGATTAACAGAAGAAAACTTAGAAGAAATAATTGATAAGCTCCTTAAAGGTAATTTAATAAATGAAGATGAAGAAAAAGTCTTGCTTAGATTTAAAGAGGGAAAAAACCAAGGTTTTATGAGACAAGTGTCAGATTTAAAGCAGGATATTAGTAAGCTTCAGCTAACAAGTGGCCTCGATTCTCTAAGCAAAGATATGCTAGATTTATATACAGAATTAATTAGACAGTATCCAAAAACTGGTCCTTCGTCAATATTTAATGGTCTTATAAAATGAATTTAAGGGAGAGCAAGTGAAGATTGCTCTTTTTTATAGCCTATTACTTTAATTTGATAATTAATTATTGAAAATAAGAATGGGGGGTATATTAATAATAAGAAGTGAACGGGAAAATCAGAAAGGAGTTATCATGAAAAAGAAAATTTTGGCAGGAGCCCTTGCCCTTGTATTTTTATTACCAAGTGCAAGTGTATTTGCTAATGAAGAAAAAACAATGGATGAGATCCAATTTAAGGGGGACTACTCCTACGAAGATGGAATGTATTTGCCAGCCCTATATCATTTTGGCGTGACAAAGGGTAGACAAGTCCATCCTTTTGGAGGAAGTAAGGTCGGAAAGATAAGTAAAGAAGAAAAAGCCAAGGTATTACAAAGAGAAAAGGTAAAGAAATTAATTGCCCTATACAACGACTACTATCAGATTATAATTGAAATCTATAAGTATGGTGATAATCATATTGATAGTTGGAAAGAAGTAAAAACCATGACCGATCCTGTTTTCGGTAAATTTACTAAACAAAATTGGCTAGATATATATGAAAGTGGAGCAAAAACTCTACAGCTTTGCCGTGATTACTTTAATTCTTTGGGGCTAAGTGATGAAGATTTCACAAACGAAGAGACTTTGAAAATGATCTATAAGCCTGAATTAAGCTTTGAAAAAATCGAGTCTTGTGGTGAGGAGGATACAATTTTCTTTAATGAGGGAATAACAAGTGCTAAACTAGATGCTAAGTCTAAAGACCTTGCAGATGCAAATGGCGGAAAGTTAGTAAAGAAACTTGTGGAAAATCTTGATGGATATGAGCTTGGAGAACCAACAGAAGTCTTGGGCAAGTCGAAATCAGGTGCCTATGATAAGAGACTATTTGTAGAGATTTATTTAACTAAGGATGACTCACAAATCCTCTTTCAGATGGCAGGCAAGGATGAAGAAACCTGGAGCGATTATTCCTTGAGAGATAAAAAAATCTCCAACTTCTATGGCCAAGAAATGCTTCTTTCTGCTTACCCAGAAGGAAAAATGTATAGGGCAGAATTTAAAAACATGGATAATGAATACCTAGTGGAATCTTCTGGTATCTCTGAAGATGAATTTTTGGTGATTCTAAGATCATTTATAGCCAATATTAGAAATATAGAGGCTTCATCATCTATGAAATTAGAGTTCTAGCAAGACTTGGGATTATTTTCATTAATATAAAAATAGACGGATTTTAATTAAAAATTCAAACTCATAAAAGTCTTGAAATTTCAGCAGGCTAGACAATTTTTAAAACTATTTTCAGGAAAATTCTGGAAAATTATTTGACAAAGAATAAAAACACGTTACAATAGTTTCGATCAAATCATTAGTTTATAAAAGTGTTGAAGAGAAGAGTAGCTTTCTTAAGGCTTAAAGCGAATCCCGTAGAGTGTGAGGGGAGAAGTTAAGAGATTGTGAAAAGAACCTCAGAGCCTTTAGGTCGATACAAGGAGACCTATACGGGAACTCCCGTTACAGAGTTAGAGTATGTTAGTACTTGAAGAGGTCTATTTTGCGAAAAATAGATAAATATGGGTGGTATCACGAGTCTTCGTCCCTTTTGGGATGAAGGCTTTTTTATTATCAAAAAAGCGGCACAAATGACTAGATTTGTAAAAAAATATGGGAGGAAAATAATGAAAAAGAACGAATATGAAGTTTTAAAAGAAGCGAAAAAGGTAATTTTAGCCTATTCTGGTGGCCTTGATACATCTGTGATGGTAACTTGGCTAAGAGAAAATGGCGCCAAAGAAGTCATTTGTGTGTCCGTAGATTTAGGCCAGGTAGAAGACGCCAAGGCCATGGAAGAGAAAGCTCTAAAATCTGGAGCAGAGAAGTTTTATAATATCAATGTGGAAGATGAATTTATAGAAGAGTACGGTTTTAAGTCAATAATGGCAGGGGCCAAGTATGAAAATGTCTATTTATTAGGTACGGCTATAGCTCGTCCACTTATTTCAAAGGTCTTAGTTGATGTGGCCAAAAAAGAGGGAGCAGATCTAATAGTTCACGGTTGTACCGGCAAGGGAAATGATCAAATCCGTTTTGAGCTATCTATCATGGCCCTAACACCAGAGATGAAAGTCCTAGCTCCTTGGAGGTTTTGGGATATCAAGGGCCGTAGCGAGGAAGAAGCCTATGCCAAAGACCATGGCATAAAGCTAAATTTCAGTAAGGACGAAGATTATTCCATGGATGAAAATATCTGGCATTTATCACACGAAGGACTTGACCTAGAAAATCCGGAAAATGCGGCAGACTTAGAAAAAATCCTTCACTGGGTGACTCCACCAGAAAAAGCCCCAGATGAGGCAGAGATAGTAGAAATAGAATTTAATAAGGGTAAACCTATAGCCCTAAATGGAGAGAAGCTCAAAGGTTCTGACCTGGTTAAAAAATTAAATGACCTTGCAGGCAAGCACGGAATTGGGATTGACGATATTGTTGAATCAAGGATGGTTGGCATGAAATCTAGGGGAGTTTACGAAAATCCAGCAGCAAGTGTCCTATATTTTGCCCACGAAAAGCTAGAAAGTGTGACCCTTCATCCAGAAGCCCTTCAATACAAGCAAAAAATGGCACTTGATTACGCAAAACTTGTTTATGCAGGCAAGTGGATGACACCTCTAAAGTGCGCCATGGACTCCTTTATAGAAAAAACCCAGGAAAATGTTACAGGAAAGGTAAAGATAAAACTTTATAAGGGATCTATGCAACCAGCTGGTATATATGGGGCAAACTCTTTATACCTAGAAGAGTATGCAACCTTCGAAGAAGACGATGTTTACAACCAATCAGATGCTACAGGCTTTATAAACTTATTTGGCCTATCAAGTAAAATTTATGCGAAAGCTATGAAAGAAGGAGAGAAAAAATAAATGAAACTTTGGAGTGGGATGCTCGATGGAAAATTAAATAAGTATGCAGAGAATTTCAACTCATCGATAGGGGTAGATCAAAGGTTAGTCTTTGATGATATAAAAGGTTCTAAAGCCCATGTGAAAATGCTAGGCAAACAAGGAATTATCAAAAAAGACGAAGCCGAAAAAATCCTAAAAGGATTAAATTTGATAGAAGAAAAATTACAGGCAAAGACCTTAGAAATCGACCTATCATCAGAAGATATCCACACCTTTGTAGAAGGAGCTCTAATCGATGAAGTCGGAGAAGTGGGCAAAAAAATGCACACAGCAAGGTCTAGAAATGACCAAGTCACAACAGATTTAAAACTTTTTCTAAAAAGAGAAAGCCTTGAAATAATCGAACTTTTAAAAATTTACACTAAAAGCCTAACAGACCTTGCAAAAGATCATACAGAGACAATCATGCCAGGCTTTACCCACCTCCAGGCAGCTCAGCCAGTAAGTTTTGCCCACCATTTAATGGACTACGCCTTTATGAATCTGAGGGATATATCAAGGATGGAGGATTATATAAAAAGGCTAAATGAGCTCCCACTTGGAGCTTGTGCCCTAGCTGGCACTAGCTATGACATTGATAGAAATTTTGTGGCAAATGAGCTTGGTTTTGACTCCGTCATGGGAAATTCCATGGACGCGGTAAGCGATAGGGACTATATAATGGAACTTGTTTCGATTTTTTCAATAATAGCCGTCCACCTCTCAAGACTTGCAGAAGAAATTATAAATTGGGCATCCCCTGCCTATAAATTTATTGAAATCGACGATAAATTTGCCACAGGATCATCAATCATGCCCCAAAAGAAAAATCCAGACATGGCAGAGTTAACTAGGGGAAAATCAGCAAGGCTTATAGGAAACATGAACGGGGCCTTTGTAATTATGAAAGCTCTGCCTTTATCCTATGCCAAGGACATGCAGGAAGATAAGGAATACATCTTTGATTCTGTCGACACTATTAAATCTTGTCTAAAAATAATGGCTGGTCAAGTCAAAACTCTTAAGGTAAATAAGGAAAATATGCTAAAGGCATGTAGGGATGGTTATTTAAACGCTACCGATGTCGCAGATTATTTGGTGAAAAAAGGTCAAAACTTTAGAGACTCCCACCATATAGCAGCAAGACTTGTAAAATACGCAATAGAGAAAAATCTCACTTTAGAAGAACTGGATCTAGGAGTTTATAAACAAGAATCAAATCTATTTGAAGATGACATCTACCAGGCTATTGATCTAAAAACTTGCCTAAAAATGCGAAAATCAAAGGGTGGGCCAGCGCCGGAAGAAGTGTTAAGGCAAATTAGCTATGTAGAAGTGAAAACTTTCACCTAAGATATATAATTCTATAATAAATTGGGATCTAGGAGTCTGCTTAGATCCTTTTTAGTTTCATAAAGTTAGGAAAATAAGCATATAGTGAAACAAAGTTGCAAAGATTATGTAAAATATTGACATATGTGTTTTATTGGCATATTATTTAATTAGGAGTTAGTTATGGCTAATGTTTTCATAAAATTAAATTCATATATACAATCAGCTACTTCTAGCGAAAAAGAGATTATAAATTACATACTTAATAATTATAACGATGTTATAAATTGTGATGTTAGAACACTCGCCGAAAAAACGTTCTCATCAGCATCCACTATTATTAGGTTATGTAAAAAATTAGGGTTTTCCGGCTTTGCTGAGATGAAAAACGCTCTTATTTATGAAGTGGCACTTAAAGAATCAAATAAAAAGCAACTAAACAAAAATGTAGAAGAAACTCATAATGTCAAAGACACTATAGAGATGATTCTTCAAAAGACTCAGATTTCTTTGACAAATACGTCAAAACTTCAAAATGAAGAGGATATTTTGGAAGTGATTGATATGATTGAAAAAAGTGAAAATATAAATCTTTTTGGAATGGGTTCTTCACTTCTAGCTGCTAGGGATATGAAACAAAAGTTTTTAAGAGTGGGCAAGATACTAAATATTGACGATGATTGGCATATTCAGTATTTGTTTGCAAAAAATTCCGATTCTAATACCTTGGCTATTGTTTTTTCTTATTCTGGAAATACCAAGGAAATTATTGATTGTGTGAAAGTATTAAAAGAAAATTCGGCAAAGATAGTAGCGATAACTGGTTTTCTTAATTCTTATGTGGCAAAAAATTCTGATATAGTTCTCCAAGTAGCACCAAGTGAGGTAATACCTAGGACAGGAGCCTTTAGTTCGAGAATTTCACAGCTGCATATAATTGACGTTTTGTATAATATTTACATTAACAGACATTATGATAAATATATTGAAAAATTGAGCGATAACTTTATAGGAAAGGAGGATGATAGTTATGGAAAACTTTTTTGAGTCAAAAACCGAAAGTAGAAACACAAATTCCACTAACCTAGATACAATGACATCTCTAGAAATAGTTAGACTTATGAACGAAGAAGATAAATCTGTAGCATCTTGTGTAGAAAAATCTCTAGAAGATATTGCAAGACTTATAGAAGAAACTTCTAAGGCCTTAAAAAATTCTGGAAGACTTATCTATATTGGCGCAGGCACAAGCGGTAGACTTGGTGTTTTAGATGCGTCAGAATGTCCGCCAACTTTTAGCGTTGGTTACGAAAAAGTTCTTGGTCTTATAGCTGGTGGTAATTCTGCAATGTTTAAAGCAGTAGAAAACTCTGAAGATAGTGAACTTGATGTAGTAAATGACCTAAAAAAAATAGGTCTTAACAAAAATGATATTCTTGTTGGAATAACTGCAAGTGGTAGAACTCCTTATGTAATAAGTGGTATAAAATACGCAAAATCATTAGGAGTAAAAACTGGAAGCATAGCTTGTAATAAGGATGCGAAGGTGAGTAAAGTAGCAGATTTTCCGATAGAAGTTGAAGTCGGCGCAGAAATTTTAACAGGATCTACAAGACTTAAAGCAGGAACTGCCACAAAAATGGTTCTAAATATGATAACAACAGCAAGTATGGTGCTAGTAGGAAAAACCTACAAAAACTATATGGTAGATTTAAAAGCATCTAATAATAAATTGAAATTAAGAGCTGAAAATATCGTAATAGACGTGACAGGAATTACAAGGAAAGAAGCAGAAAGAGCCCTAAAATCATGTGATTGGGACGTAAAACTATCAATATATAGTATTTTAACAGGCAAAGATTTCGAAGAATCTAGGAAGGATTTGGATAATTCAGATGGATTTTTGAGAAAAGCCTTGGAGGAGGTTAGAAACTAATGGATCAATTAGAAAAAGACATATTTGAAATAATAGTGAATGCTGGCCAGGGTAAGGCATACGCTTATGAAGCCTTGAGTGAGGCAGAAAAAGGAAATTTTGAAAAAATTGATTCTTTATATGAAAATGCAGATGAGTATTTTAATAAGGCTCACAATATTCAGACAAGACTCATGCAAGAAGAAATGAATGATGATTCTAAATTGGTTTCGCTATTAATGGTTCACGCCCAAGACCAGTTAATGACAGCGCTTGAAAGTAGAGATTTAATAAAATCTCTAATAAAAATGTATCAAAAGATTTATGAAAAATAACGATATATACAAAACCGATGTGCCAACAATTGGCTACCTAAGAGCGGCTATAATAATACTGGTTAACTTTTGCACTTTGACATTTTTGCCAAACTTTGTAAATGACAGGTTAGCATATGTATTAATTTCTGCCCTAATAATGAGTTTAAGTTTTGTATTAAGCGCTTATAAGTTTGGGGACGGGAAAAAGAAATTTGACAAATGGTTTTTTATCAAATTCATATCGGTATTTTTATTAATAAGCTTTATGTTATTTGTAGTAATGTATCAAAAATAAAATAGGAGGTTTTATGAAAATTTTATTTATTTGCTCTTTAGGAATGAGCTCATCAATAACAGTAAATGCAATGAAGGAAGAGGCAGAAAAACAAGGAATAGAAGTAGAAGTAAATGCAGTAGGTTCTACTCAAGCGACAGACGAGATAACAAAAGGCTATGATGTAGCAATGGTAGCCCCTCAGATCCGCCATAGGTTTAAAGAACTAGAAGAAGCTGCCAAAAAGGCAAACGTTCCTATAGAACTAATCGAACCAATGGCATATACACCAATGGGTAGTAAAAAACTACTAAAACAAGTTTTAAATCTTTACGAAAAAAACAAAGAATAGGAGTAAAAAATGGAAAAATTCTCAAATATATTGGATGAAAAATTAGCCAGCCCTATGGCAAGACTTGCTGAGCAAAGACATCTAAGAGCTGTAAGAGATGGTATCATAGCAACTCTTCCACTTATAATTGTAGCGTCAATGTTTTTGGTAATAGGATTTTTGCCAAATCAATTGCCACAGGATTGGGCAATAGCAATTTGGATAAAAGAACACGCTGGTGATATACTCTTACCTCACAGAGTTTCAATGTTCATAATGACCTTATATGCTGTATTTGGCATAGGATATTCTTTAGCAAAATCATATGATTTGGATGGCTTATCAGGTGCAATCATATCAGAACTTGCTTACCTATTAACAATAGTTCCTCAAGTTGGACCAGAAGCAAGTGAAGCTATAACAAACCTTGCAAATTCCAATGTAGAGCTTGCGGAATATATAGAACAAGTTCCACAAGGTTGGTTAATGCCTATGGCAAATCTAGGGTCAGCTGGAATGTTCGTTGGAATTATCTCAGCAATAGTTGCTGTAGAAATATACAGACTATTCATGCAAAAAGGCTTGACAATAAAAATGCCACCACAAGTACCAGAATCAGTAGCAAGATCATTTGAATCACTCATACCAACTGCAGTAGTAATGCTACTTTTCGCAACTATTTCAATGTGGCTAAAAATAGACCTTCACGGGATAATTGGTAAGCTAATATCTCCATTGATTAGTGCATCAGATACTCTACCATCTGTTATGTTGATAGTATTCTTAGATACTTTTTTCTGGATATTTGGAATACATGGATCATCTATAGTGGGTACTGTAGCAAGACCACTTTGGTTAGTTCTAATTGATCAAAATGCTCAAGCTTTCGCAGCAGGCGAAGCAATACCAAATATAGCGGCAGAACCTTTCTACCAATGGTTTATCTATATAGGTGGTTCAGGAGCAACAATTGGTTTAGTATTGTTACTTTTATTTAGATCAAAATCTACTTATGGCAAAACATTAGGAAAAACAGCAATAATACCTGCAATATTTAATATAAACGAACCAGTAATTTTTGGAGCGCCAATAGTTTTAAATCCAGTACTTATGATACCATTTGTATTCGTACCAATGATTCTATCAATATTGGCTTGGATTGCTACAAATCTCGGTTTAATAGGAAGGGTTATAACAGTAGCTCCATGGACACTTCCTGGACCTATAGGTGCATTTTTTGCAACAGGAGATATCAGAGCATCAATATTTAATATATTAATGATAATCTTAGCTGTAATAATGTATTATCCATTCTTTAAAATATATGATAACAAATTATATAAAGAAGAACATGAAGAATTAAATGAATAAATATTATTTTAGAAAAGAAGGTCAAAGGTGAAAAAAGGAATAAAAATAGTTACAATAGGCGGAGGTAGTACTTATACACCTGAATTGATAGAAGGATTCATTGATAGGTATGAGTCATTACCAGTAAAAGAAATATGGCTTGTCGATATTGAGGAAGGTAGGGAAAAGTTAGAAATAGTTGGTAATTTAGCTAAAAGAATGATAGAAAAATCTAAATTGCCTATAGATTTACATTTAACCTTGGATAGAAAAGAAGCGCTTAAAGATGCTGATTTTGTTACTACTCAAATTAGAGTAGGTCAATTAGACGCTAGAATACTTGATGAACGTATACCAAATGAACTTGGATTGATAGGTCAAGAAACAAATGGTGCAGGTGGGATGTTTAAAGCATTCAGAACAATACCTGTAATTCTAGATATTATAAAAGATATGGAAAAATTGTGTCCAAATGCTTGGCTGATTAATTTTTCTAATCCTGCTGGTATAAATACTGAAGCAAGTATTCACTATGGAAATTGGGAAAAAAGCATTGGTTTGTGTAATGTCCCTATCGGTATGAAAATGGGAATTGCGGATTTGTTGGATTCAAATGTAGATGATATAGATTTAAAAATATTTGGCTTGAATCATCATTTCTTTGTTACGGATGTTATACAAAATTCTAAGTCAATGTTAAATGAAGTAATTGAAAGATACGCTAAATCTGATGAAAAATCTTTGTTAACCATGAAAAATATAATGGGTGAAAAATTTAGTGTAGAATTGCTTAGAGGTCTAAATGCAATTCCAAATTCATATTTCACATATTATTTTAGAAGAAAAGAAAAACTCGAAGCACAATTAGAAGACTTTAAAAATCATAATGTTAGGGCAGAAAAAGTAAAAAGAATAGAAAAAGATTTGCTTGAAAAATATAAAAATCCTGATTTAAATTATAAACCAAAGGAATTAGAACAAAGAGGCGGAGCATATTACAGTGTTGCAGCTTGTTCATTAATAAACTCAATTTATAATGATAAAAAAGATATACAGTATGTAAATGTTCTAAACAATGGTGCCTATGATAATTTTGATAAAAATAACGTACTAGAAACAGCTTGCACTATAACCAGCAAAGGACCAATTCCTATAAAGAATGGTAATGCATCATATAAATTACTAGGAACAGTAAACAATATTAAAGCGTTTGAAAAAATGGTTGTTGAAGCGGCAGTAACAGGAAATAGAGATTTAGCTATAGCCGCTCTAACTTTAAATCCTTTGATACCTAGTGAAAAATTAGCAATTGAAGTTTTTGATAAACTTTTAGAAGCACATAAAAGATATTTGCCACAATTTAAATAATCAAAAAGGGCTGAGTTTTCAGCCTTTTTAGCTAGGAGGAATTATGAGAAAACTTGGAATTTCGATTTATCCTGAAAAATCTGATATAAATAAACTTAAAAATTATATCCAAAAAGCCTATGACTGTGGGTTTAGGAGGATTTTTTCTTCATTTTTATTTGTTGAGGATAATTTAGAAGAAGTTAAAAACAAATTTAAAGAGGTAAATTCATTTGCACATGAGCTTGGATATGAAATTATAGTTGACGTCAATCCTAGAGTTATGAAGGCTCTTGGTATTAATTATGATGATTTGAGATTTTTTAAATCTCTATATGCTGATGGCATTAGGTTAGATTTGGGCTTTAGCGGTCTTGAAGAAAGTTTGATGACTTTTAATGAAGAAGGCCTAAAAATAGAAATAAATATGTCTATGGATACCCATATGATTGATAATATTATGGATTACAAGCCAAATAAATATAATTTGATTGGCTGCCATAATTTCTATCCTCATAGGTATTCTGCCTTAGATATCGACTTTTTTATGAAAACTACAGAAAAATTTAACGCTTATAAATTAAGAACTGCAGCCTTTGTCACCAGTCAAAACAAGGAGACTTTCGGACCTTGGCCAGTTTCTGAAGGCCTACCAACTCTTGAAATTCACAGAGACCTACCTCTTGATGTTCAGATAAAACATTTTATTTTGATGGATAATATTGATGATATAATTATTTCAAATTGTTATGCAAGCGACGAGGAATTAGAAAAAATCAGCGAACTTTCCCTAGACAAGGTTAGCTTTGATGTGGACTTGGTAGATGGAATAACAGATCTTATGAGAAAAATTGTTTTGGAAGAAAAACATTTTTATAGGGGAGATCATTCTGATTATTTAATTAGATCTACTCAAAGCAGGGTCAAATACAAGGGAGAAAGTTTCCCTATTGTGAATACTCCAGAAAAAATTAGAAAAGGTGATGTAATCATAGAGGCAGATGGCTATGGACACTACACTGGGGAGCTTCAAATCGCTAAAAAAGATATGGAAAATTCTGGTCTTAGCAATGTTGTTGGCAGAATTTCTGAAGATGAGATTTTCCTTATAGATTATCTAAAACCATGGCAAAAATTTGCCTTTAAACTAAAATGATTATGACAACAACCGAATCAGATATTATAGTTGTAGATGCTGGAGGGACTACTAGCAAGTTTGCTATTTTTAGGGATGGAAAGCTAGTAAACAAAATCAAATTACCATCAAGTCACATCCTTCAGGTGGGAAGAGAAAAAATGCTAGAAACCTTAGCCCAAGGCATAGAAGAGGTAAAACTTGATAGGGATTTCAAAATAGTTTTCGGTCTGGCAGGTTTTGGATCCGATCAAAAGATTAGAGACGAAATAAAAAATGCTATCAAAGATAGGTTTAGTCTTTACGATTATTACCTAACAAATGATGTTGAGCTTGCCTATTATTCCGAATTTGGGAGAACTACAGGGATTTTATTAATTTTAGGAACTGGTTCAATTGGTTATAAATATGAAAACAACAAATTTATAAGGACAGGTGGCTGGGGTTATAAAATTGGTGATGAAGCAAGTGGCTATGATTTAGGAATCAAACTTATCAAAGCTTTTTGCAAAGAAGCTGACAACAGAGCAAAAAAAACTGAGTTGTATTTTATGGTGAGAGAATATTTATCCTTAGAAAATGATTATGATCTGATTTTAAGAGCCCAAAATATGACAAGGACAGAGATTGCGTCACTATCAGAATTAGTTTTTCATCTCTATAAAAAAGGAAATATAAAAGCTATAGAGATTATTAATTCTATGGTAGATGAGATTACAGGCCTAATATCAGCCCTTGATGATGGTAAATTAAATAAAGTTGTCCTTTTTGGTGGCCTTACAAAATCGGACATAGGCCTTGATAAGCTTATAAAAAGCAAGATAAGGAATGATTTGGATGTGGTTATAGGAAATAATAACGCCTTGCGTGGAGGATACGAACTTAGTAAGGAAGTTTTTTCATAAGAAAAATTAATAGAGACTTTTTTAAAGAATCAGTATAGAAAAAAGGTGATGTTAAAAATAGATTTAGCTATTTTTACACCACCTTTTAAAATTGCCTTAAACGTATCAGTATTTATATTCTCAAAGCCACCATTTTTACGTATAACATATTATCATAAAAAGGTCTATTTCTAAATTAGTTAGATACATTAGTAGTTTATTATGGTATAATTATATAAAGAATAATTACAAGAAACTGTTTGATAGTAAATATAAGAATTATTTTTATATATTGGGTATCAATTTATTTGGTTTTATAAAATGGAGATTTATATGAAAAATCTAAACCCGATGAGGTATAAAAACGGAGACGGTATTAGTTTTACATAGAATTTAAGCAAGAAAAATAATGGAGGATATTATGAAAAAAATTATTTTAGCATCAGTATTAGCTTTTGCTTTTTTAGTAGAAAATGCAGAGGCGAGTGAGAGTTTACTTATAAATGATTGTGTAAATACTGAGACCTATCCTGAAGGAAATACTCTTGAAAATGATTTAAAGAAAGAGAAAGAATATTTAAAGGGAATTTTTGATTTTGACTTTGACCTAGAAACTTCTTATGAACTTAGTAATAAAGATGGTGAAAAAACTTATCTTTATACAGAAGATAGTCTCGTAACTAAGGACGGATTAGATATATCTTTTAAGTATGGTCCATATAGCAAGGATTATGAAAAGGCTGTGGCTTCTTATAAAGCTAGCAAAATTCAAGGTGTGGATGTTTATATTTCTAAGGCGAATGAATTTAATGGTGGCAAGGATTCAGTTTTCTCTGCTGATTTTAAATTTGATGGGCTATATTATAATCTAACCATGAGGACAATTGGAGAAAGTGACTTTGTAAAAATTCTTGATGAGACTCTAACAAAAATATTATATGAAAGTCCAAGGGGAGACGCTTCTTCTGAACATATAGAGGATTTTGATTTTAAAGGAGATTCTTCTTATGCAGAGGGGATGTACTTACCAGAGATGTCCGTTATCGGAAAATATTATTATAAGGATGGGGAAGTAGTAAATCCTTATGGAATTAGCAAGGTTGGCAAGATTTCTAAGACAGAAAAGGAAAAAATACTTAATGATAAAGCTATGAAAAATCTTATAGCAGCCTACAATAAGTTTTATAGAACAACTGTTAATTTCTATAAATATGGTGAAAAACACATGGATAGGTGGAAGGAAGTTAAAAACATGACTGACCCTGTATTTAAGCGCGTAAATAAAGAAAAATGGGTAGAAATTTATAAGATTTCCACAGAATGTATATCCGATGTTAAATACTATTTCTATAGTCGTGGTTTAGATGATGGAGATTTTACTGACGAAGAAACAATAAAAACAATCGGTGGGAATAACAAGTACGTTCTATCACTAGATAGGTATAAGAAATAAGTATTGGCCCGGCTTAGGCTGGGCTTAAATTTTGTGAAAATATGATAGGAAAGTTATTATCAAATTTATAAAGTAGTGCTTGATTTTTAAATAAATTAAAAGATAGGACTTGATGGCGAGGTTATTTATAGGGATAATTATATATTGTAAATAATTGAGAATGGCTAGAGACGGAAGGTTTAGATGATTAGAGTAGTACATATCATGGGAAATTTGTCTGTAGGTGGCGTGGAGAGTTTTATCATGTCTGTCTATAGGAGGATAGATAGGAATAAGATACAATTTGATTTTTTGGTGCATAATTTAGAAAATGACGCTTATCGCGAGGAAATTGAAAGTCTTGGCGGAAGGATTTTTACTTTGGATAGGCTTAATTTCAAAAATCCTTTAAAATACAAAAGAGATTTAGATAATATTTTAGAAAAACACAAGGAATTTTCTATCCTTCATTGCCACTTTAGGGGAACAGAAGCTATCATCCTTAAAGAAGCAAAGAAACACGACCTAATTACAATTTCTCACAACCATGGCCCTCAAAAATATTCTAAGGTTAAAAGTCTTATAAGAAGTTTTTTAAAAAAAGATGTGTTAAAATATTCTGATTTGAGACTTTCTTGTTCTGACAAAGTCGGAATAGATTTTTATGGCAAGGGATCTTATATCAAGATTAATAATGGAATAGACCTTGAAAAATACAAATTCGATGCAGATATCCGCCGCAAAATAAGAAGTGATTTGTTTTTATCTGATAAGTATGTCCTTATAAATGTTGGAAGCCTGTCAGATATAAAAAACCAGGCATTTTTAATTCGTCTTATGCCAGATTTGTTAGAGAAAAATCCTGATATTAGACTTCTTTTAGTAGGAGATGGACCAATAAAAGGTGAACTTGAGAATCTATGTAAGGATTTAAATGTCAAAGACCAGGTGGTATTCCTAGGCAATTCTGATAGGGTAAATGAATTACTTATGGCAGCAGACATATTTTTATTTCCATCTAAAAGAGAAGGTCTAGGAATTTCTGCTATAGAAGCTCAGGCAAGTGGACTAGTTAGCTTGCTTTCTACAAATGTGCCTAGAGAGGCTGGAATAAGTGAAGGAGCAAGGTTTATAGATCTTGACAGAGATAAGTGGACTTATGAAATCCTTAATAATAAGGGAAGTATACGAAAAAATGTCATAGAAGAAATTAGAAGAAAAGGCTATGATATTGAAACTAGTGTAAGTGAACTTACAAGAATATACCTTAATATGATCAATGAATAATTTTAACTAAAAATAAATATCATTTTTTACAAATTGGGTCTGGCCTTGGCTGGACTCTTTATTTTGGTGAAATTTCGATTTTTAGGGCTTTTGAAGTATGATAAAAGGAGAATTATTTTTAGGAGAGACTAAATGACAGAGAAAAAACCTTATTACATTACAACACCAATTTATTATCCAAACTCCAATTTACATATAGGAAATACCTATACTTCAATAATTGCGGATGTTTTAAAAAGATATAAGACCCTTCTAGGTTATGATGCTTACCTTGTAACTGGTACTGATGAGCATGGTCAAAAGATTATGGAATCTGCCCATGCCCACGGCAAGGAGCCACAAGAATTTGTAGATAAAATCGCAGCTGAAACCATAAAACTTTGGGAAAAGCTTGATATTAACTACGATACCTTTATAAGATCTACTGGAAAAAGCCACGAAAAAGATGTTGTTGATATATTCAATAAATTATATGAACAGGGCGATATTTATAAAGGAGAATACAAGGGATATTACTGCACTCCTTGCGAGACTTTTTGGACTGAAAGCCAACTAGAAGATGGCAAGTGCCCTGATTGTGGGAGAGATGTAGAATACCAAGAAGAAGAAACTTACTTTTTTAGATTATCCAAATATTCTGATAAATTAAAAGAATTATTCAAAGACCATCCAGAATTCCTAGAGCCAGCCTTTAGACAAAAAGAAATGCTAAATAACTTTATCAACAAGGGACTTTCTGACCTTTCTGTGACAAGAACTTCTTTTGATTGGGGAGTTGATGTGCCTTTTGATAGTAAGCACGTAGTTTATGTGTGGATAGATGCCTTATCTTGCTACCTTTCAGCAATAGGCTTCGGAGACGATGAGGAGAAGTTTAACAAATATTGGCCAGCTAGCGTGCATTTAATTGGTAAGGATATTGTAAGATTCCATACTATAATTTGGCCTGCCCTTCTTATGGCTCTTGACCTTCCACTTCCAGAAAAAGTTTTCGCTCACGGTTGGATTTTGTTTGAAAATGACAAGATGAGTAAGTCAAAGGGAAATATTATGTATCCAGAGCCACTCGTTGAATTATACGGAGTTGACGCACTAAAATATTTCATGCTTAGGGAATTTAATTTTGGATCTGACGGGGACTTTTCTTCAAAGAAATTTATGGAAAGATATAACTCAGACCTTGTAAATGACCTTGGAAACCTTGTTTCAAGGACAACTTCCATGATTTCTAAATACAATGGTGGAGTGGTTGAAAAAGGAACAGAAGAAGGCGAATTTGATGACGAGTTAATCGCTCTTGCCAAGGAAACTTATCCAAGATTTACAAAGCTTATGGATGAATTTAAATTCAACGAAGCATTAGAGACAATTTGGAAATTAATCCGCAGGGCAAATAAATATGTAGATGAAACTGAGCCATGGATCTTAGGTCGTGATGAAGAAAACCTACCAAGACTTAATAGAGTTTTATACAATCTTGCAGAAACTCTTAGAATTGTTGCCCAACTAATAGAGCCAACCATGAAGGATACTACAAAATTAATCCTTGAAAAACTTGGCACAGATAACAAGGGCTTTGAATCAGCTAAGGAATTTGGTCTTCTAGAAGAAGGGGCAAGAGTATCTAAGGGCAAAAACCTCTTTGATAGGCTTGATGTAGAAGAAGAATTAGTTAAACTTCACAAAAAAAATAATGCCCTAATTAAGGAAAGACTTGCTGACAAAAAGGAAGATGCAGCAGAAGAAACTAAGGCGGAAATAGCTTACGAAGATTTTACAAAACTAGACTTGGTTGTAGGTAAGATTTTAGAAGCAAACGACCATCCAAATGCTGATAAGCTCTTAGTTTTTAAGGTTGATATAGGAAGTGAAACTAGAACAATCGTTTCAGGCATCAAAAAATGGTACAAGGCAGAAGATTTAGTTGGCAAAAATGTCATCGTAGTTAAAAATCTTGCACCAAGAAAAATGCGTGGAATAGAATCTCAGGGAATGCTTCTTGCAGCTGACTTTGGGGATGATTTAACTATGGTTTCAACTCTTGCTGATATCAAACCAGGAAGTAAGGTTTCTTAATGAATTTAATTGATTCACACGCCCATTTAACAAGCGAAGAATTTAACGAAGACAGGCTCTTTATTCTAAGAGACCTGTCTAATTTCTCTATAGAAGCTGTAATTAATCCTGGGACAAATCTAGAAAACTCCAGAGAAAATATAAACTTAGCTAAAGAATTTCCAAACTTTTTTGCCCAAGTAGGAATCCATCCATCAGATGTGGATGAAATGGGAGAAGGTGACCTTGCTGAGATTGAAAAACTCGCAAAAGATGCTGTTGCAATCGGGGAAATTGGCCTTGATTATTACTGGACAACTGAGAGTAAAGACCTACAGAAAAAAGTCTTCATAGCCCAACTTGATATGGCAAGGAAATTAGGCAAACCAGTCGTTATTCACAACAGGGAAGCCACAGAAGATATAATGGAGATTTTATCAGATTATAAGGATCTTAAGGTTCAAATCCACTGTTTTTCAACAGATGAGGAGACTCTAAAAACCTACATGGATTGGGGTTTTTATATTTCAATCGGCGGAGTTGTGACCTATGGAAACGGGCTAAACGAAAAACAGGCCGCAGCCCTTGTTCCACTTGATAGGCTAATGCTTGAGACAGACAGTCCATATCTTACTCCAAACCCTTATAGGGGAATGAGAAATGATCCTAGAAAAATTATAGAAGTGGCAAGGAAAATTGCAGAAATTCGTGGAATGAAACTGTCAAAAGTTGCTAAGTGGACTAGTAAAAACGCCAGGGAGTTTTTTAATCTATGATAAAAGAAACAATTGTAGTTGAAGGAAAAGATGATATAGCCAATGTGAAAAGAGCAGTAGACTGTGAAATGATAGCAACAAACGGCCTTGCTTTTGGAGATGACCTTATAAAAAGACTTGAAAAAATAAATGACAGGTGCGGGATAATAATTCTAACAGATCCCGATTATGCAGGAAAAAGGATAAGAAGAAGGATTTCAAGGCATATTCCAACAGCCAAACACGCCTACATTGACAGGAAAAAAGCTATCAAAAAGGGCGATTTAGGAGTTGAAAACGCAGACCCAGAGGTAATTATAGATGCCTTAAAAAGAGCCAAAGCAGAAGAAACAACTCGCAGGGAAGAATTTACCATGGTAGATTTAGTGAGAAATGGACTTTCAATTGGCGACGGCTCGCGTGAAAAAAGAGCTAAGCTTGGTGAAATACTCGGGATTGGCTATTATAATTCCAAGGGACTTTTATCCAAACTTAATTCCTTTGGTATAAGCCGTGAAGAATTTGAAAGGGCGGTTAGTAAACTATGAGAAAATTATATTCACCAAAGGTTGTAAAAGAAATAATCGACCTTTACGGTTTTAAGTTTTCAAAATCTTTGGGTCAAAATTTTTTAATTGATAAGAATTTCGTTGATAAAATTGTAGATGGAGCTGATATTGCGGGCAAAAACGTGATTGAAGTTGGTCCTGGTATCGGGACTATATCCTACGAAATGGCAAAGACTTGCAAAAATCTTGTTCTAATTGAACTTGATTCGAGCCTTATCCCAATCTTAGAAGAAAATATGTCCGACTTTAGAAATGTCACAATCATCAACCAAGACATACTAAAAACTGACCTAAAAGAAATCCAAGATAAGTATTTTGGCGGTGAGCCTTTTGAATTTGTATCAAATCTGCCATATTATATCACAACACCAATTATAGAAAAAATCTTTGAAGAGGATTTAGACTGTCGCTCTATGACCATCATGGTCCAAAAAGAGGTGGCAGATAGGATGCTTGCGTCTGAAAAAGATAAGGATTATTCGTCATTATCTGTTTTTGTAAAATACTATTCTGAGGCGAAATTTCTCACAAAAGTTCCTAAATCAGTCTTCATGCCTCAGCCAAAGATAGATTCATCTGTTCTAAGGCTTGATTTGAGAGTCTATGACGAAAAAGTAAACAAGGAAAAACTATTCGCCCTAGTTAAGGCAGGCTTTTTAAAAAGACGAAAAACCATCATGAATTCAATGTCTGCAGTAGCAGAAAAGGATGATTTAAGAAAAGTTTTTGAAAAATTAAATCTAAAAGAAAACTTAAGGGCAGAAAATCTATCCCTTGATGATTTTATTAATATAACAAATGAATTAGAAAATTGTTAGACTAGAAGGGTCGTAGAGAGTTTTATCTATGATCTCTTCTAGGCTTTTTTCTTTGATTTTAACCTTATCAAGACTTGCTAGAAGTATTTTGGTATCGTAAAAGCCAGCAAGGAAAGTATTGGTAAATTCACCTTTTTGATTGGTAGAAAAAAACCAGGCGGATTCATGATTTTCATCTCCCAAATTATTTATAGAACAAAATACACCATCAAAGACAAATTCAATTTCATGACCGATTTCTAGTAGTTTTTTAAATTTTTTATAGGTAAAATTTTCCATTTTTACTCCTAATGTTTTATAATTAAAAAATTTGGGTATATTTAATACCTAGGGCAAGACTCTAAAAATATTATATATTATTTATTGTTTTTGGGTATATATAAAACAGAGAAAAATAGAAAGAGGGATTTAAATGCACGATATTACAATTTATACATCAAACACTTGCGTATTTTGCAAGGCAGCTAAACAATATTTCAAAGAAAACAACATTGAATACACAGAAAAAAACATCGACCAAGATAAGGAAGCTGTAAATTACCTAATCGAAAAAGGTTACAGAGGTGTACCAGTAATTAATATTGACGGCGAAGATATTGTTGGCTTTGACAAAAAAGTTATCGAAGAAAAACTTAAATAAAAATCGACCTGCACTAGCAGGTCTTAGACAATCGACATAGTTTTATATTCACGTCATTCTGACGAACAAAGTGAGGAAGAATCCTGTAATTTATGGGATTCCTTGTCGAATCCTGATGGATTCTACGAGGAATGACGTATGTTTATATATTTGTCGACATTATGAACCTGCATTTTTGCAGGTCTTTTATTTTGCTAAATTATCTGTATTTAATATTGGAATTTACAGTTTCTATGTCTTTTCCTAAGCAGTATTTAATATAGGGAACTAGATAATCTTTATCTATTGCCTTTGGGCCAAAGATTAGCCTTTGATATTCTAGGTCGTAGTCTTTTAGGTAGGTGCCAAGGAAAGGTAGGGGGAAGTTTGGGTTGTGGTATTTAATTTCTTTAAAATGCCCACGGCATAAATCCTCATCAAGGTCTACGACTATTCTGTATTCTCCCTCGTAGGCATAGGAATCTTTTTTGAAATAGTAGGAAATTTTATCAAGCTTAAGGAAAATTTCGTTGTTAAAACTCCTTAAAAGTTCGCTTTTATTTCTAGAATCTTTGCCATAAATTTCTACGATTTTTTCTAAATAAGCTTCATAGTCAACTTTTAATTTCTTAAGTAGACCATTTATTTCCTCTGACTTTTGGTTGTAATTAATAGCTTTTTCTCCAATGTAGAAGACCTTTACTAGCCTTATTTTTTTGTCATTAATGATTGATTTTATAAATTCTTTGGAAAATTCTAGGAAAACTCCCTTGGTATCATCAGCGTATTGTTTCCACATAGGAAGACTATCTGCCATGGCGGATGCTGATAGGAGGTAGATTTTGTTGTTGCCGTAGTTATTTAAGCTTATAAAATCTTCGTTGCCGTCGTTTAAATATTCGAAAAGAGCCTTGCCCTCCATAGGATCATTTAGCATCCTGGCGTTGGTTAGTCTTAGCTTATTTCTATAAATTTCGCTAACTTCCTCAATGTCATTATCGATTAGATAACCTAAGCTATCAAGCGAGGTGTAATGGCCTATAGAGAGTCTGTTTTCAGAATCTTTTAGCTTTTCGTAGTCAGAAGGTTTTACTGTTAGAAATTCTACTAATTTTTTTATATCGTAGGATATTGCATCTTCGTAGATTCTCAAATTATCTCCTGCTTGAGGGAGAATTTTATAGAAATTATTTAATTTTTCGAAAATATTTAGACTGTCCCTAAATTCGTATTCAAGGCAAGATAAATATTCTTTATAGAAATTCTTTTCTTTGTACTTTGGGCTAAATTCGAGCTTACCAAGGAGCTCCAGAGCTTGGGCGATAAATTCGTATATTATATTTAAGGATGGATTCTTTTTGGATTTTTGATTTATATCTCTAAAAATTTCAAAAATTGCATCACTTTTACCAAAATCATTTAAAACAGTAGCGATTTTTAGAAAAGATAGGTTAAAACCATCGAATTCTCTAAGGATTGAGTCTTTTACTATGGTGTGGTAGCCCATGTTTTTGTCTGCGAAATAGTCGCTGGTTTTTAAAATTAAATCGTTTAAATTAGTTAAAATTTCCTTTGTTTTTTTGATTCCTAAAGTATCTAGCATATTTAAGTAATATGTTGGATTTGAAAAGACAGTGATATAGGATTTTAAGGAGCTAAGGTCTTCGTTTTTTACTGAAACTAGGCCATTTTCTTCACAAAAGTCTTCTTTTAAAAAATCATAAGCGCTGTTTTTTAGATTTTTTATTTCTCTAGTATCCTTAAAACTCTCTTCTTCCTTGTATAATTTTATATCACCAAATTTAATTTTTCTATTAACATTATTTCCGCTTATATAGGAAACGTGAAACTTGGTTTTAAATTTGTAGTCTATATCCTTGCTCAATTTGAGTAATAGATTGTCCCTATAAGCGATGTTTATATTTTTGATGCTTGATTTATTTTCATAAAAATTGTAAGTAAAACCTTCTTTAAGGGTTTTATTTTCTATTGTCAGGTCAGAATTTGTAAGAAAAGTCACAAAATCATTCGTTTTAAATAGACAAATCCCATCTATATTTTTTGTAAAATTGTCCTTTAATGTTGGATTATTAAGGATTTTTTTTAGGAAAGTTTCATCATAGGAATATAGCTTGGCCAAAAGCATTTCTTTATTTATTCTATTTTCTTTTATATATTCTGGATTATCTTTAAAAAGATTGACTATGATATTTTCCATCTCCACCATCCTCACTTTATTCTTGATATTACTATACTTAAAAAAATAAATAATAAAAAGCCTACCAGAGGAAGGCTTAGTAAAGGTCAATAGATTGGATATTGCCATTTAGGGCATTTAGTCTAATTGTATAATCGTCATCAGTTTTTAGATAATAAATTTTTATTGGAGATTTTTTATTATTAGAATCTTCTTTTAGTTTTTCACCGAAGGTGTTTTTAACATCATATATCGAGTCTTCTAGCTTGATTCCGCAAATTTCAAAATCTCTATTGTTGTTTATTAAAGAAGCAGAAAGCTCTTTGATAGGGATATTATCAATGTTTTTCTCATCGGTACCTAGGTCGTAATAGGCTTCTAAAAGATAAAATTCCCTGTAAACTTCGTTGTTTATTCCATCTGTAAACCAAGTTGGCTTAGGATCAAAAGATTCTCCGACTCTTGAAATAGTCGCAACAAGTTTTTTATCTTTTTCTTTTAGAGAATAATTGAAGCCATTTTTTGTAAAATCTGATAAAGAAACGGGAAATTTGTAAAGTTCGCCTTCTATTATAAAGGCCGCATCCTTTCTAAATTTGGTCGAATATCCCTTATCAGGAGCTGAGGTTTTGTATGGGTTTTCTACTGGGCCGATGGCTTTTTCTGTAACAAGTAAGATAGGATAGGAAAAGGCCATGATAAGATTGAGAATAGCTAAAAGGAGTATTTTGTCCCTGAAATATTTATTAACTCCATCAATTATTGCAGTAATAGATCCTATTGCTCCAAGGAAGATTAAAAGCGTGCAGGCGAGTTTTAGCGGCCTATCAAAGCCTAAAAAGTTTATATATTTATATCTAAAAATAAAAGAAATGGCTAAAAATAATAAGCCTGTAATTAGAGTTCCTTGATAAATTTTTTTCTTGTCAATATATTTCATTTCTTTTTCCTCTTAATCTCTCGAATCTTCACATTATTTTACACTTTTCTTAAAAAAATTACAAATACGTGTTATAATTATAATAGATGAGTAGGTTTATAAAAATCTGCTTAAATTTGTACTTAAATAATAAGGGGGATATATGTTCGATTTTAAAAAAGCAAAAGAAAGAGTTGACGAGGTTATCAATCCAACACATTTGATTTATTCAGAAGTTTTCTCTGAAGCATCAAATAATAACGTATACATAAAACCAGAAAACCTTCAAAAAACTGGTTCTTTCAAGCTAAGAGGTGCCTATAACAAATTATCAAAACTTGATAAAGAATCAGCAGATAAGGGAATTATAACAGCATCTGCTGGTAACCACGCCCAAGGTGTTGCTTTCTCAGCTCAAAAACTCGGCATGAAAGCAGTAATTTGTATGCCAGAGCATACACCAATGATTAAAGTAGATGGTACTTTAAAATATGGTGCAGAGGTAGTTTTATACGGAGCAAGCTTTGATGAATGTAAAGAACACGCTCTAAAACTTGCCGAAGAAAACGGCTATACCTTTATACCTCCATTTGATGATCTAGACGTAATTGAAGGTCAAGGAACAATTGGTCTTGAAATTGTAGAAGAACTTAAATATGTAGATTATGTTTTAGTACCAGTAGGTGGCGGTGGTCTTGTTTCTGGTGTAGCTAAATGTTTGAAACAAATTTCACCACTAATAAAGGTAATAGGCGTTGAACCATATTCAGCTAGAAGTATGAAAGAAGCTATCAAACAAGGTCATATAGTAACTCTTGACGGAGTTGATACTATTGCGGACGGTACAGCTGTTGCTACTGTTGGTAATGCAAATTATGAGATTTGTAAGGATAATGTTGACGACTGGATAACAGTAACTGACGAAGAAATCTTAATGTCCTTTATAAAACTTATTGAAAAACATAAATTAATAGCTGAACCATCTGGAATATTGCCACTTGCAGCTTTAGACAAGTTAAACTTCTTTAACAAAAACGTAGTATGTCTTGTCTCTGGTGGTAATATTGATATGTCATTTATCTCTCAACTTATTAACAGAGGTCTATATGAAACTGGACGTATTATGAGAATAGATGTAGAAATAGCAAATATTCCAGGAAAGCTTCAAGCCTTATTAACAGAAATTGCAAATACCAAAGCCAATGTAATTTCTATTGAACACGATGGATTTAAAGAAGCAAGCAGGTTTAAAAATATAAATGTACAGTTAACATTAGAAACAAATGGTATGGAACATGCCAAAAAAATTAGAGAAGTTATAGCCAAGAAGGGATATATCATACATTGATGAAACTAAGCGAATTAGTTAGAGAAATTAAATACTTAGACATAAAATACGGTGAAGATTTCGATATAAAATCAGTTACAAACAATTCTTTAAAGGTAGAAGAAGATGATATATTTGTAGCTGTAAAGGGATCAATTTTTGATGGTCATAAATATATAGACGAGGCAATAAAAAACGGTGCAAAAGCAATTATTCACACAGAAGATGTGGATTTTATAGACGGGATAACCTATCTAAAAGTAGCTGATTCAAGAGATGCTTTGGCAAAAGTTTCAAATTTCATTACAGACTTTCCATCAGAAAAACTAACTGTAATAGGAGTTACAGGCACAAATGGCAAGACAACTACATCCAAATTAATAGCCTATCTAATAGAAAAAATCTTTGGACCTTGTGCAAATATCGGTACTGATGGGGCAAATGTTGATGGAGAAATTATCGAAACTTCAAATACAACACCAGATATAACTGAAATTAACCGTATCCTGGAAAAATGCCTTGAAAAAGGAATAAAATACGTAACTCTTGAAGCATCCAGCCATGGTTTGGTGCAAAGAAGGCTTGAGGGAGTCCATTTTAAAGTTGGGATATTTAACAATCTTTCAACCGAACACCTAGACTACCACAAGACCATGGAAGAGTATTTCAAGGCGAAAATGCTTCTTTTTGAAAATTCTGAAACAACAATTGCAAATATTGACGACCCATGGGGAAAAAAGGCTGCAAAGCTTTATGAAAATACCTTGACCTTTGGTAAAGATGATATGGCAAATATCAGGGCAACTGAAATAAGAAAGACAAAAGAAGGAATATCCTTTAAAATCGACGGTGTAGACTTTTTTATAAAGACAATCGCAGATTTTGAACTAAATAATTATCTTGCAGCAATTTCTACTTTAAAAATCATGGGAGCGAGCCTAACCGAGCTAAGCGAGGTAATATCAGATTTTCCTGGAGTTGGCTCAAGGTTTGAGTATATAGAAAATGATAGAGATTTAAATATAATTGTGGATTTTGCCCATACTCCAAAGGCCTTTGAAGAGATTTTCAAAACTCTACCTGAAGATAAGAGAAAGATTGCAGTTTTTGGAATCCAAGGCGATAGGAATACCGAATTTAGAAATTTAATCGGGAAGACAGTTTCAGATTATAAAATTTATGCGATTATAACTACAGACGACCCAAAATTTGATACCTACGAAAATATTTCCAAAGATATAGTTTCTGGGATGGCAGAAAATTATGGATCATATTCTTTGATAAAAGACAGGAAAGATGCCATCAAAGCTGCCCTTACAATGGCAAAACCAGGTGATTACGTCCTATTTATGGGAAAAGGTGAGGAAAACTTCATAAAACTTGTCGGAAATGAAAAAACTCCATGGAATGAGAAAGCCACTATCAGAGAGATTTTGGAAAATCTATGAAAACTGTATTAATAGGCGGGGGTGTGGCAGGTCTGTTTTTTGCCAATCTCTACGATGGAGACCTTATAGTTTTAGAAAAAAATGAGATTCCCGGAAGAAAACTTCTAGCTACAGGTAATGGCAGGTGCAATTTCACAAATTTAGATTTATCTTTTGAAAATTATCATTCTTCGGAGAAAGATTTTTATAAAGAAGCACTAGAAAAATATGATAACAATGACTTGATAAATTTCCTAAATAATTTGGGAATATTAACAACCCACCTTCCTTCTGGAAGGTGTTATCCACAGACCCTAAGTGCCAAGACAATCAGAGACATTTTGTACTTAAATTCCAAGGGGAAATTTCTTTTTGAAAGCGAAGTAATAGATATAGATTTCAAAAATCACTTAGTTATAACAGAAAAAGCAAAAATTCACTTTGATAAGCTAGTTATAGCCACAGGAGGGATAACTCTACCTGGTTCTGGGTCAGATGGGAAAATCTTTGAAATTTTAAAACCCTACCACAAGGTTACAAGACTTACTTATGGGATAACAAATTATAAAGTAAAAAATCCTCTCTCAAAAAAAGCCAAGGGCGTGAGAGTAAGTGCAGAGGCAAAACTATTTATCGACGGCAAATTTATAAAGTCATCGACTGATGATGTGATTTTTCAACCTTATGGTCTTACTGGAACAGCAATACTTGACCTTTCAAATGAAATTTCTTATGCGATTTTGGATAGCAGAGATATCTGTGTTTCTATTGATTTACTTACAGATTACGAAGAAAATAAACTCGTAGAAATCATTAAAAATCTAGGAAAAAAAGATCCAAATAAAACTATAGAAGAAGCTTTAATGGGATTTTTGAACACAAAACTTATCACAGATGTCCTAAATAGGGTAAAATTAAAGGGGAAGATTAAGGTTGTTGGTATGACTGATAAGGAAATTAAAAATCTTATCAGGACTATCAAGGATTTAAGATTTAAAATTACGGCTATAAATGATGAGGAAAATGCCCAAGTAACTATTGGTGGTATCGACACTCGTTTTGTAGATAAAAATACTTTTGAATCGAAAATCATCCCAAATCTTTACTTCATAGGTGAAGTCCTAGATGTGGACGGTGCTTGTGGAGGTTATAACATCCAGTGGGCCTATTCGTCCGCCAAGGCGTGCGAAGAAGGTCTTTTAGGAAATCTTAGAGAGGAAATTAATGTTAAAGATAAATAGAAAGTTAAGAGAAATGAGAGATAATGGCGAAAGCATCAAGCTTGCAATCATTGGTTGCGGCAAAATGGGAGCTTCTTTAATTAGCCAATTATCCAAACTTGACGCCATGGAAGTTAAATTAGTTGTAGATAGAAATCCTAGAAAAGCCATAAAAGCTTTGACTCAGGCAGGTATTTCTGAAGATAAAATAATTTATACAGATGATTATAATGAAGGCTACGAAGTTTTAGAAAAAGGCTACGTAGCTGTATCTACTAACTATAGACTTTCCTATAAATTATTACAAATAAATGCTGTTGTGGATTGCACAGGCAACCCTCCTTTTGGTGCGGTAATAGCTCGTAAAACCATCCAATACCACAAACACATGATAAGTTTCAATGTAGAATGTGACGCAGTTGTAGGACCTGTCCTTCATGACATGGCGAAAAAATCTGGCGTATGCTACACAGGAATCCTTGGCGATGAGCCAGGGGCAATCATGGATCTAGTTGACAATGCTTATGGTATGGGTCTTGAAGTCTTGGTTGCAGCCAAGGGAAAAAATAATCCATTAAATAACTACGCTACATCAGAGGACTTGGAAGAGGAAGCAAAATCAAAGAATCTTTCCCCAAGGATGCTTACAAGTTTTGTTGATGGGACAAATACCATGATGGAATTAAATGTGGTATGTAATGCCCTTGGATTTTTGCCAGATACCTTTGGTTGCCACGGAATAACTACAAGTCCAGAAAAGGCAGTAGAAGACTTTAGATTAAAATCTGATGGAGGAGTCTTAAATTCTTATGGAGTTGTAGAATTTTCTCCAGGAATGGCTCCAGGAGTCTTTATAATAGTGACAAGTGATAAGGAAGACGTGAGAGATTTGATGAAGTTTTTAGGTTTTGGAGATGGTCCAAATTATTTATTATACAGACCATATCATCTAACAAGTCTTGAGGCGCCAATTACTATCTATAATGCAGTCGTTGAAAATGAGCCAACCATAGCTCCAATCCACGGTCAGGTTGCCGATACTGTAGCTATTGCCAAAAGAGATATCAAAAAAGGCGAGAAACTAGAAGGAATCGGATCTGACAAGGTATTTGGCAAACTTACAAGCCACGATAGGTCAATTAAGGAAGACCTCCTTCCAATTGGTCTTATCACACCAAAAACCGAAGCCATAGTTGATATCAAAAAAGATACCGTAATAGATATGTCAATGGTAAAAATCGACGAAAAAGCAACTATTACTAGACTAAGAAGAAGACAAAATTCTATGAAACTATAATTCATAACCACAGGCAAATGAGTCTGTGGTTTTTTAACACAAAATTTACATAAATTTTACGAAATGTATAATAATTTAATATAAGATTTACTTAAGAATGAATTTATGGTTAAAAGCCGGGAGGTTTTATGGAAAATTTGATAGAAGTAAGGGGTCTTGTAAAAACATATAAGGACCTAAGAGCTGTTGACAGTCTCGACTTAGATGTCAAAAAAGGGCGAATCTTGGGGCTTTTAGGTCCTAATGGAATAGTTAAATAAGTACATACTAAAGCCCCAGGCGTTAAATTCAACGCTTGGGGCTATTTTTATTTGAATATTATTTCTTGTATTTGCTTATCT
>QWCE01000924.1_pt1 | contig 50203 bp, 56 predicted proteins | sample 1972531 | NCBI WGS metagenome assembly QWCE01 (sample SAMN09866716, study PRJNA288562) | Human gut metagenome isolate term4_stool, whole genome shotgun sequencing... | reverse complement strand
GATAAGTATTCTAGCACTAATCTAATTTTAAATTCTTTTGTATATTTTGGCATGAAAAAACCCCTCCATCCGTATTCCGGATTTTGGGGTTCGGCTCATTATTTTCATCTGCTTTTTATTAACTATTTTCTATGTTTCTAAGATTTTTGTAGTAATTGTAAAAAGTTATAAAGCTTGTAATTATGATTACTACTATCAAAACAATCTTAAAATCATAAATTTTTAATCCTATTTTAAAAGCTTCTCTTAACTCATAAGCAACCCTATTAAACTTGCCTAGAAAAAATATAATAAGCATAGCAAGCTCTCCAATTATCAACGGCTTTGGATTTTTAAAATCTTTTAAAATTATAAATAAGAGCATTATAGCAAAGCATACATAAACGATATGTCTTGCGTGTATTCTCATATCAAGCCAAACACTTAAGCTTATTAAACTTGATGCTAGCGTGAATAGTATGATCGAACTTATGATATATCTGGAAACTTTATCTATAAGCCTCATTAATCTCTAATTGAATATACTAGAGCAATTGGTGTTCCATCTTCTGGAGCGTTATCTTTATCGATGCTATATTCAACAATCTTTGTTTTTTCTACTGATCCAAGTGGATAGTTAGCATTTGAAGTAATTCCAACTGTACAAGAATCTAGACAAGAAATACAACCTGTTTTAAATTCGTTTGAACGATCTAAGTTTCCTGTAAATCTAATATCTAAATCTTTTCCATTAGAATCTTTAACAATTTCATTTACATTTTTACCATCTTCATTTCCAGCCCAATAAGCTGTGATGTCAAGGTGTGATCCTTCTGATGTTGTTTCTTCTGCATTTTCTGGTGTCATGTTATTTCCTGCTTCAGCACCAATATCTAATAGTGCTTGGTGGAAATCTGCTGGTGATACATAAGAAATAAATACTGGTTTATCACCAAATTTTCCAGATTCTGAAACTACTAAGTGTCTTGTTGATTCTGTTAAGAATTTACCGTTAAATGTTGTGTAAATAGTTACAGTTTTATTTTCTTTGTCAACAACTATATTATTTTCTTTGCTAACACCCTTGATTTCGTCAGCATTTTCAGTTTCTGTGTTTTCTTCTTCTTTGCTATCTTCTGTTGTAGCTTCTTCGTTGCTTGTATCAGCTTCTGTTGTTTCAGTTGTTTCAGTTTTAGCAGAATCGTCTGTTTTTGCATCCTCTTTTTGGTTACCACAAGCTGTTAAAATAGCTCCCGTTAGGAATAATCCTAAAATTAATGATTTATAATTTTTCATAACTTCTCCTTTAAAATTATATTTCTACAAAGCCATTTTACTTTGAGTTAAAATTTTTTCAATGTTTTTAATTTAAATATAATTTAAATCTATTTATTATTAAGCAAGAACTTTTATGTTTTCTTTTATATAGTCTTTATCAAAAATATTTTCATATGTGTTAAAATAATCATGAATTGAAGCATCTTCATTTGTTACCATAAGTTCCATATCAGTCCCAAAATAGTTTATATCCTCATCCATATTATAAAAACCATTTTTTATATAAAAATTTTTGCGTTTTTTTCTTGTTTTTATGTCAGAAGCATTTTGTTCTTTTGTGCTTTCTATTTCTATCATCAAATCATCATAAGAATCTAAAAGCACATCCAAAGACTTACTTCCAAGTCCTTCTCCCCTATATTCTGGATCAATTGCAAAATATGATAAGAGGTTAATATCATCATTTAAAAAAACAACTGCAAGTCCAGTGTATTCATCATTATGAGCTATCAAATTAATGTCTATTAGTTCTTTATTTGCTAGTTTGTATAGCTTTTGTATTTCAACCTGTTCATATTCTGGAAAGGCTTCATCATATAAATATTCAAAATAATCTTTAGTTTTTTCATTATTTACCGAAACTAAATCCATAAACTTCCTTCTCTAAAATTTGTATGCGTCAATAAAAGCTAGATCATCATCAGTGAGTTGATACTTACTTTGATCTGTAATTACTTCTGGCCCATCTTCATGAATTATTAATTGGTGTTCAAATTGGCAACAAGTGGAGCCATCAACAGTTCTTGCTACCCAACCATTATCATCTATTTTACTTTGCCAATTGCCACTAGCAATCATAGGCTCAATGGTAAATACCATGCCTTTTTGTATGCGCGGACCCCTATGAGCCTTACCATAGTGCGGTACTTGAGGATCCTCATGCATTTCTTTACCTATACCATGGCCTATAAAATCACGGATTACAGAAAAATCATGGTCTACTTCTGCTATCGTTTGTATTCTATTTCCAATATCTCCTATCCTATTACCAGGAATTGCTTCTTTTATGGCTTCATTTAAGGCAAATAGAGTTGTGTCCATAAGTTCTTGATTTCTATCAGAAAGATCTCCTATTTTATATGACCAACAAGAATCAGCCAAGCCACCATTTAGGTTAACTACATTGTCAATTGATACTAAATCTCCATCTTTTAAGATATAATCAGATGGAAAACCGTGGCATATCTCATCGTTTACTGATATACATAAAGTGTATGGGAAATCTCCATAACCCAATTGTGCAGGTATTGCTTTTTTGTGGTCTACTATAAATTTATTGGCAAAGTCATCTAAAGCTTTTGTAGAAATACCTGCTTTTATAACTTTTTTTATTGCTAAATGAGTCTGACATAATATTTCTGCTGCAGCTCTCATCTTTACAAAATCATCTTCAGTATATAATCTAATCATTATTCCCTTCTCTAAGTAAATAAGACGCCAAAGCGTCCTATCTACATTTTTGTCTTTCCTATATAAGTGTATTTTTCTGTTGAGTTTATCTTAGGATTAATATCAAATCCTATTGGCATTGCATAAGCTCTGCTTAATTCATCTATATAGTACATCATAATTCCAGCATCTATAAGGTTAATATAGCCCTTATAATTTTCTATATACAATTGAATTTCATCATCAACAATCAAAAATCTCCAAGGTTGAGCATTATTTGTTGACGGTGCAAATTTTGCATAATCAAATATGTTGTTAAGTCCTCTTTGCTTTAATTCTTCGTCAGTAGCTGGTGTATCAAAATCACCAAAGAATACTAATTCTTCTGTTGCAATTCTATCATCATACTTATGTTCTCTAACTTCAGGATTTGCAGGATAACCTACAGATAAAAGTATATTAATATCTCCTTTTTCGTAGTCAAAAGCTCTTTGTTTAATCTTTTCGTCAACATCACTAACTGTTATCCAACAAGTGCCAAGTCCTATTTTATTAAGATGAGTTATAAGTTCTTCAACTCCATATGCACCTTTTACTATTGTAATAGGGTCATTATTTTTAGCATCAACTGCTATATAAGCTGGAGCTTTAATCATTACTCCTTTATAACCTGCAATACCATTTAGTGCATCATAAACTTTATTTCCATCTGTATTAAAAATAAAGTCAAGATTTTCCTTTCCCAATTTTTCAGATTCTTCATTAACTAAGTCAAATACTTTTTTTGTAATTGTTTCATCAAGTTTTTCATCTTTATACTCTCTAGTAGATGTTCTAGATTTTAAAAAATTTGTTGTCAGCATTATAACCCCCGTATATCTATACTTTACTATTATTTTATCATATTTCTAAGTCTTTTTATACAATAAATTAAGTATAAATTAAAACTACCAGCTTAGCTGGTAGTTTTAAGAAGTAATAATTATTTTTATTAGTCAATTGTTGAATAATATAGTTCTTCGTTTTTTGAAACATTTGGCATTTGCCAACTATAATGATCAGTATGCAATAGTTGATGAGCAAGATGGCTATTAGGTTCTCCAAAGAAATTTTCATAAAGATTTATTATATCTTGATTTTCGTGAGAAAATCTTGGATTTGCATTTTTATCTAAGAAATATAAATTCTTGCTTCTTGTAAAAGCAAGTTCTTCTCCATCATGAATTGGTTGACCTCCTCCACCTACGCAACCGCCAGGGCAAGCCATTACTTCAACAAAATCAAAATTTTTTTTATTATTTTCTAGATCATTTATAAGTTTTCTTGTATTGGCCAAACCATTTACAACTGCTATGTGTAAATCTATATCATTAATTTTGAAATTAGCTTCTACTAATCCAGTTTTTTCAGAATCTCTTCTTATAACTTTAAATGCATCGGCTGAAGGATTTTCTCCAGTTAATGAATGATAGGCAGTTCTTAAAGCTGCTTCCATTACTCCACCCGTTGATCCAAATATAACACCTGCACCAGATCCATCTTTAAATAAATTGTCAGGATCAGCATCTATTAATGTCTTTGGATTGATATTTGCTGTTTTAAACATTCTTATAAGTTCTCTTGTTGTTATAACACAATCTGTATCATGACCTGCAAATTCATTGTAATATAAATCTCTTTCTCTTTCACTTTTTTTGGCAAGACAAGGCATTACAGCCACAGAAAATATTTCTGAAGGGTCTTTGTTCAATGTTTCTGCAAAATATGACTTCATTACTGAACCAAACATTTGCATCGGAGATTTGGCTGTTGATAATTGACTTACCAAATGTGGATATTGACCTTTGATAAATCTAACCCAACCAGGACAACAAGACGTAAACATCGGCCTATCTTTAAGTTCACCTTTTGTATATCTTTCTAAAAATTCTGTTGCCTCTTCCATTATTGTTAGATCTGCAGAAAATGTTGTATCAAAAACGTAATCAACACCTATTTGCTTTAGTCCATCGAAAATTTTACTTACAGTAGCCTCTTCTCTAGCTAGACCCATCTCCTCTCCCCAAGCTGTTCTTACAGCTGGTGCAACTTGTACTACCACAGTTTTGTTAGGATCAAAAATTGCCTCCCGTAATAAATCTGTATCATCTCTTTCTACCAAAGCTCCAACCGGACAGTGAGTTATGCATTGGCCACAAAGTGAGCATGAAGATTCATTTATTGAATTATAGCCAGACACATCAATGTTAGCTCTAAGACCAGTGCCACTAAGCTCCCAAATATTTAAATCTTGAACCTTATCGCAAATCTGTACACATCTCATGCATCTTATACACTTAGCAGAATTTCTTATTAGTGGGAAATTCTCATCCCAATCTTGTTTAATTATGTATTCTGTAAAAGGCAATTGCCTTATATTTAAATCGTTAGATAATTTTTGTAAAGAGCAATTTCCACTTCTAATGCACATAGGACATCTTGCATCATGTTCGGATAATATTAGTTCTACTGCTCTTTTTCTATTTAAGATAGCTTTTGGAGAATTTGTATGGATGACCATATTTTCACTAACAGGAGTATTGCAAGCTGTTACAAGATTACTTATCCCCTCTACTTCAACTGAACAAACTTTACAAGAAGCAATTTGATTTATGCCTTTTAAGTAACATAGATGTGGTATATCTATTCCAGCAAGTTTTGCAGCTTCAATAATGGTAGTTCCTTCGTCAACTTCTATATTTTTATTATCTATAGTTAGATTTACCATTGTTCTATACGTCCTCCCCTAAAAATACCAAATCCATTCTTATCGCATCTTAAACATCTTGAAACTTCTTGAATCGCAGCACCATCTTCCATATTTAGTTCGACAGATTCAAAGTCTCTAATTCTTTTATTTGCTTCTCTTTCTGGAAGTTCACTCCTACCACAAGAAAATTTATCTTCAAGATCAACATCTGGAATTTCAACATCACAAGTAATCTGATGATTATATCCTAAATATTGGTCGATATTTGCTGCCATAACTTTAGCTGCAGCAATTGCTTTTATTACTGTTGCAGGTCCTGATTGACAATCTCCACCAGCATATAATCCAGGAATCCCTCTAAAACCACCATTAGCTAAGGTAAAAATTTTTCCTCTTTCAACTGGTATGCCTTCCTTTTCATAATAAGAACTTTCAATATCTTGACCGATTGCAACAACCAAAACTTCGCAAGGAATAAATTCATCTTCCATACCGTTAGATTTTACAGAAGCTCTGTTATTTTTAATATTTGAAATCATTTGAGGACTAACCCAAATGCCCTTTAATTTACCATCTTCTATTTCTAGCCTTGAAGGGGATTTTAAAGTTAACATTTCACAACCTTCAGCTACGGCACCTTCAATTTCAACTGGTAAAGCTGTCATATCAGAAATTCTTCTTCTATATACGCAAGTTACTTTTTCTGCATTTAGTCTTATTAAAGTTCTTAAAGCATCCATGGCAACATTTCCACCACCAATAACAGCAGCTTTTTTGCCTTTTAAGTCAGTTTTTTTGCCCAATCCAACCCCACGAAGAAAATCTACTGCTGAAATTACTCCGTCTGCATCTTCGCCTTCCAAGCCTAGTTTCTTATCAGTAGACGCTCCAATTGTAATTAACGTTGCATCATAATTATTTCTAAGATCATTTAAAGTCAAATCTCTACTAATCTTAATGCCATATTTAACTTCAACGCCTGTATCTAAGATTGCTTTTATGTCTTCATCAAGTCTTTCTTTTGGCAATCTATAATTTGGTATTCCATATCTAAGCATACCACCTAATTCTGGTAACATTTCAAATACAGTGGCTTGATGACCCATAATTTGAAGATAATAAGCTGCTGATAAACCAGCTGGACCTCCACCAACTATTGCTACTTTTTTGCCAGTTGATGGTCCAACTTCAGGTGGTTTTACAAATCCCGCCATATCTGCTGCATATCTTTTTAATCCCCTAATATTTATAGAGCTATCTATCATATTTCTACGGCATCTTGCCTCGCAAGGATGCTCACAGATAAAACTACAAGTAGTTGGAAACGGATTATCTTTTCTAATTACTCTAACTGCATCTTTGTAACGACCTTCTTTAATCAAGGCAAGATAACCTGGAACATCAACATGAGCTGGGCATAGACCAACGCATGGAACTGGTGTAGATGTTTTACTTAGGCAACGATTATTATGTACATGATATTCATATTCTTCTCTAGCACTTGTTATGCTGACATAAACCATATGACTAGCTTCAGTTCCGATGGCACAATCAGCAGTTTCAGAGATCATTTTAGAGGTTTGCTCTATTAAATCCAAAGTATTGTCATTTGCTCTACCTTCTAAAACATCATCCATCAAATTTTTTAATTGTAAGAGTCCAATTCTACAAGGAATACATTTTCCACATGATTGAGCTAAACACAATTCAAGAAATGATTTAGTTACTTCAACTGGGCATAAGCCAAGTGGACTTGCTTTTATGCGACTAGCTAGGTTATTGTAAATATCATTAATAACCAAGTCAGCTTTGCTTAGACTTTCTAGTTCTAATCGATTCAAATTAATCCCCCTATTTACGATTATATAATATAGATAAAAGAAAATATTTTCCTAATAATCATACATCGAAAAATTACTTTGCCAAGAATTGCCAAAAAGTAAACATATATTATAATTAAATAAAATAAAAACGTTATTTTTTTATTAATATAAAAGTAATATATTTTCATTCTTTATTATGGTATTATTATTATATGAAACTAACAGAAAAACAAAAGCTTGCTGCTAATCACAAAGATGGACCTTGTCTGGTTTTAGCTGTCCCTGGATCAGGAAAGACAACAATGCTTTTAGAAAGAATTAACATTTTATCAAATGAGATTGATCCAAATAAAATCCTAACTCTAACTTTCAGCAGGAGCCAAGCTGTTGATATGAAAAACAGATATCTAAACGAAAGTCAAGGAGATAAAATAAATACTAATTTCATGACAATCCATGCTTTTTGCTATCTGGTAATTAGAAATTTCTATAAAAAACAGAATTTAGAATTAAAAATCTTAGAAGCAGATGATTCTTACAACAAATACAATTTAATTAAAGAAATTTATTATAAGACAAATAAAAGAATCATGTCAGATGAAGATTTGAAAAACTTCTTTTCTGTAGTTGGTTATATGAGAAATTCTCTTTCTGACCTTAGCTATCTTAAAAATTCTCAAATAAAAAATATAAATTTTATATATCAATCATACGAAAAATTTAAAAAAGATAATTTTTATATAGATTATGACGATATGCAAACATTAGCCCTAGAATTAATAAATACTTATCCAAGCCTATTAAGATCAATCAGAAATAAATATAAATATATTCAATTAGATGAAGGTCAAGATACTTCAATTCTTCAATTTAAAATTATCGAAAAAATTGTAGCTCCTAATAATAATCTAATGATAGTTGCTGATGATGACCAATCAATTTATGGCTTTAGAGCGGCAGAACCTTCATATTTGCTAAATTTTAGAGAAAAATATCCTAATTCAAAATTCATCAGCATGAATGAAAATCATAGGTCTAGTGGCAATATTGTAGAAGTTTGCCATAAGTTTATAAAACAAAATACTAATAGATATGAGAAAAATATTTTCACAAAAAAAGATTTGGGAGATAAGGTCCATTTGGCAAATCTTAACGATAGCAAAGAGGCTTATAAGTATATCATAGATCACATGGATCCTAAAAAAACTAATGCTATTTTATATAGAAATAATATTTCTTGCTTAAATTTAATAAGCTTTTTAATTGACGATGATAGGGATTTTACAATAAATTTTCCATCATATGATTATTTTAATTCCAAAATCATTAGAGATTTGGAAAATATTATTGAATTTTCTAATGATTTTTATAATGTTGACCTATTTTCGGAAATTTATTATAAGATAAATACTTATCTTAACAAAGAAGAAATAGTAAAACTAGCTTACAAGCCAAAAAATTTAGATGTTTTTTCTTATCTTGAGGAAATAGTCGATGATGAAAAATCCTATAATTTAGCTAATGTTAAACGAAAGTTAATTCATTTGCGAAAACTTCACTTAGATAAAAAAATATCCTATATTTACACTTATATGGGATATGGAACTTATATAGATACATTCTCAAAAAAATATTATGAATTGATTTATAACAAAGATTTGTATATTGAAAGCCTTATCAATTTTATAAAAGATCTCAAATGTTTAGACGAATTTCACGAAAAAATAAGAAAATATGAAAAAATGAATCAAAAGTTAACTTCATCTAATTTAATTTTATCAACAATCCATAGATCAAAAGGCTTAGAGTACGATAATGTCTTTATCATAGATTTAGTGAAAAATGAATTTCCAATGCTCAAAGAGAATGAAAATAATCTAGAAGAAGAAAGAAGAGTTTTTTATGTGGCAATGACTAGAGCTAAAGAAAATCTATACTTATTAAGTCTAAAGAAGAGAATTGGCAATAAAGTCCAACCTTCACCCTTTTATTTAGATATAAAAAATCAGTAATGGGTAAGAATTAATAGACAGATAAAAAAAGAAAGGAAATTTAATGAAAAAAATAGCAGTTTTAATTGAAAATAATTTTGAAGAAAGCGAATTACTTTATCCTTACCATAGATTTAGAGAAGATTTTGAAGTTGATTTAGTGGGAAGCGAAAAAGATAAGGAATATGTTGGAAAATCTGGCGGACTAAAAGTAAAATCTGATATTGCAAGCTCAGAAGTAAAAACTAGTGATTATGAGGCTGTTTATGTTCCAGGTGGTTATTCTCCAGATGCAATGAGAAAATGCCAAGCTACAATTGATTTTGTAAAAAAAATGCACGATGATGGTAAAATAGTTGCTGCAATTTGCCACGGTCCTTGGCTATTGGTGGAAGCAGGAATTCTTGATGGTGTTAAAGCAACATCTGTAAAACAAATCTCAACCGATCTAAAAAATGCAGGAGCAATTTGGGTTGATGAGGAAACAGTAGTTGATAATAAAATAATCACTGCAAGAACTCCAAAAGACCTACCAGCACAGATCAAAAAAATTGTAGAAGAACTTAATAAATAAATCTAATAGCTGTTTGAAATAATGATATTTTTCTAATCCATTATTTTAAACAGTATTTTTTATTGATTTTTATTCATTGGATTTAATTTAATATTTTATTAAAAGTGTTATAATTAAACCATGAAAAGAAATTATAATATCGATAAGTTCCGTGGGTTTACTATAATATCTATGGTGCTTTTTCATCTAATTTACAATATAAACTTTTACCATCAAGTATCCTGGTATGATGAGACAATATTAAATAGTATATGGCAATTTACAATAGCTGGATCTTTTTTTATCATATCTGGCATAACTTCTAATTTTTTAAGTCCAGAAAAAAATATAAAAAGAGGAATTTTTACAAGTTTAATTGGCTTTGCAATTACCATAATCACCTATCTCCTAGCTCCTGAGCAATTTATTTTGTGGGGAGTGTTAAACGGACTAGGAATTTCTATGATAATTACTGGGATATTTCAAAAATATATTAAAGATAATTTCATAATATTTTTTTTGATATTATTTGTAATAACTTACAATATTCCTAGTGGAAGCCTTAATAGTTTTGAATTTTTCAGAAGAATTTATGATAAAAATCTATTTATTTTAGGTTTCCCATCCTATAACTTCAATTCAAGTGATTATTTTCCAATGATTCCATGGATTTTTATTTATTTAGCTGGATTTACTCTTGGAAAATACTTAAATAAGGAAAACTTACTTTTAAATAAAGGAAAAGATAATATTTTAGCAAAAATCGGAAGATTAGCTATGCCAATTTATCTAAGTCATCAAATAATTCTCTACCCTTTAGTCACATTCATATTTTCTTTAATAAAATAAAACCTCCTTACTTTATTGGTAAAGAGGTTTTATTCTTTATTCGAATTTTATATTGATAGTATATTCTTTTGAAATTATAGGATTTATTTCTAAAATTTCTTTTACTGCTTTTTCTGATTTTTCCTTAGCTTCCTCTAAAAGTCCTTTATCAATTGCATCTTTCTCAACTTTTGCTTCTTCTTCTTTTCTAAAGTCTGAATAATCTTCTAATTTTAATGGATTAAAGATAGAATTTTTCTCATCATAAACCATAACAGAATTTTCATCAATGTCATGGCTTAAAATGCTTGCTTGTGGTAAAGTTACACTAATAATTTTTGAAGCTTCGTTTACATCAACTTTTGCCTTGTCAAGATCAACACCTGCATTAATCTCTCCTTGGTAAGTATACAAGAATTTTTTTGTCGTAAATGGAAGGGTGATTCCGTGAAATTCTTGACTATTTTCGTAAGATGCTACATTTTTATAATTGTATTTTAGAGTTGTTAGCTCTTTTGCTTCTTTTAAAGAAGATTCAACAGTTTCTGAAGATATGCTTATTTTTTCTTTGGATTTTAAATTAGAAATTATATAAGCTCCCAGAGCTAATATCAAAATAATTGCGATCAAAAATCCAAAAACTTTTTTATTTGTTTTATTTTTTTTATTAGTCATATTAATTCCTTTATATATATTTTAATGTTACTATACGGGTTTTCTTAATAAAATAAAGTCAATACTTAAGAAATTTTAATATAAATTATAAAGATTATTTAATTTCAAAATTTAACTTTGCAATAATAAATATCTTTTCCCCTATCACGCCATTTTTTCTCATATTCAGTTACGATTGATTTTTCCATATCTAATTTATAGTCAATTTCTAAGATTTCTAATGGAAAATCTTTGTAATATTCTAAGGAATCTAAGAAAAAGTCTCTATCATCAGTTTTTTGTTCAATAATTCCACTATCTTTTATAATGTCCTTATAAATATTTAGAAATCTTGGATGACTTAGGCGTCTTTTGTGGTGCTTGGTCTTTGGCCAGGGTGTTGAAAAATTAATGAAGATTCTATCTATTTCCTTCTTATCAAAAATATCTCTAAGATCTTCTGCATGATCTATTAAGCCTATTACATTTTCTAATTTTTCTTCTTTTATTTTCCTGCTAGCGATTACAAAAGCATTTGTATTCATCTCAAGAGCTATAAAATTTATTTCAGGATGTTTTTTTGCCATTTCTATTATGAAATCTCCTTTACCAGCACCAACTTCTAGATAAATTGGATTAGTGTTGCCAAAAACTTCACTCCACTTTCCTCTTTTATCTCTAGGATAGAAGAATATTTTTGGATTTTCTTTCATTTCTGGAATGGCATTTGCCTTAAATCTTAATCTCATAATTCTCCTCTTAAAAAAACTGGCAGTCTAGCTGCCAGCACTATATCAAATTTTACTTTTATTTTTTGATTTATCAATAATAAAACCAATAATGAATCCTATTAATCCTAAACTTATCCATGAAAATCCCAAATCAAATCCTGGTAAAACTGACTTTGGTAAAGCCAAAAAGTTTTCTACAATATTGCTCTTAGAAATTATTTCTGGTGAATTTTTCAAAAAATCAAAAAATGCTGCAATACAAGTAAAACCTAGCGTCCACTTGTAAATAATTTGGTTTTTACCTAATTTCTTTGATAAAAGTGAAAGAATAATCAAAACTATACATAGTGGATACAAAAACATTAAAACTGGTAATGATAAGGAAATTATTTTATTTAAGCCTAAGTTTGCTATCAAAAATGAAACTCCAGCAAAAATAAAGCAATATTTCTCATAAGATATGTCAAATTTTAATAATTTATTAAACATTTCTGAGCAAGCGGATATTAAGCCTATACAAGTTTTTAGACAAGCTAAAGTTACTATTAAACTAAGAAGTATATGTCCATATTTTCCTAAATAATAATGAGATATTTTCGCTAAAACCAAGGCACCATTTTCTTGTATTGGAAAAATTGCTGTAGATTCAGATCCCAAAATTGCCAGCATAGCATAAACCAAACTCATCCCAACAAGGCAAACTAATCCTGATTTAAATGTTTCTGAAGCAACTTTTGAAGGTTCTTTAATTCCTAATTCTTTAACTGCTCCAATAATGATTACTGCAAAAGCCAAGGATGCTGGTGCATCCAGTGTATTATATCCGTCAACAATTCCTTTTACAAAAGGACTATTTGCATAAGTTTTAGTTGGCTCTATACTTTTTAGTGGTCCCATGGGATTTACCAAAGAAAAAATAACTAAAATTGCTAATAAAACCAAAAATATTGGCGTCATATATTTCCCAATAGTATCTACAAGTTTTCCCTTATTTAAGGCAAAATATAAGGCAAGTGCAAAAAATATCATAGAGAAAATGAAAAGTGTAATTCCATCGCTAATATTTAGCACTCCTTTTAGTGAAACTTCGTAAGAAACAGTGGCAGTTCTTGGAATTGCAAAGCCTGGTCCAATTGTCAAATATAATAAAATTGTCATAAAGTAAGCAAATTTATCCCCAGCTGGTCTTACCATTTCAAATAAAGATTCACTATCTGTAAGCGCTGCTGCTACAATTCCAATTACTGGAAGTCCTACTCCAGATATTAAAAATCCAATCGTTACGGGTGTTAAATTATAGCCTGATTTTTGTCCTAATTCTAGTGGGAAAATTAAATTCCCAGCCCCAAAATATAAGCCAAAAAGCAAAGATCCTATTAGTAGAATTTCTTTAAAATCTAATTTCTTTTTCATTATAATTCCTTTCTTATTTGAATAATTATATCAAATCATTAAAAATAAAACAAAAAAAATTGACCATTACAAGTAAATTTTATTGTAATAGTCAATATTTGCATTATTCTTAGTTTTATAGATTTTCTATATATTTTTTAACATCTGGTCCTATATAAATATTTCCATCATCAGTAAAGAGTATTGGTCTTTTTACCAGCATTCCATCTGTTGATAATAATTGGTAAGCTTCTTCTAAGGCCATTGATTTTAATTTATCTTTAATATTATTTTCTCTATAAATTTTACCAGAAGTATTAAAAAATCTTTTTATATCAAGTCCTGTTTTTTCATGCCAGTCTTTTATTTCCTCAGCAGTAGGATTTTCTTCTTTAATATCTCTATATTCGTAGTTAATACCTTTTTCTTCTAGCATTTTTTCAACTGATTTACAGGTTGTACATTTTTTATAGCAAATAAGTTTCATAAAAACTCCTTTAATTATTTTATAATCGTTTAATAGGCTTATTTTTCATAAAAAAATCTAAAGGCAGCATTTAAGCCGCTTTTAGATTTTTATTTTTTTATTATTTTTTAAGATTGTAAAATGCGTCCAATCCTTTAAATTCAGCACTATCCCAAAGTTCTTCTTCAATTCTTAGTAGTTGGTTATATTTTGCAACTCTATCTGTTCTTGAAGGAGCACCTGTTTTGATTTGTCCAGCATTAACTGCAACAACAAGATCTGCTATTGTAACATCTTCTGTTTCTCCAGATCTGTGGCTTACTACTGCAGTGTATCCAGCTTCTTTTGCCATTTCAATTGCATTAAGAGTTTCTGTTAAAGAACCAATTTGGTTAACTTTTATTAAGATTGAGTTAGCAACGCCTTCTTTGATACCTTTTTCAAGTTTTTCGGTATTTGTTACAAATAAGTCATCTCCAACTAATTGAACTTTTTTGCCAAGTCTATCTGTAAGTTTTTTCCAACCTTCCCAATCATTTTCGTCAAGACCATCTTCAATTGATATAATTGGGTATTTTTCAACTAAGCTTTCTAACCAGTCTATCATTTCTTCTTCAGAATAAACTGTTCCTTCACCTTCTAGATGATATTTGCCATCTTCTGCGTTGTAAAATTCACTTGCTGCACAGTCCATTGCTATATAAACATCTTTTCCAGCTTTGTAGCCAGCTTTTTCTATTGCTTCAACGATTATTTGAAGGGCTTCTTCATTTGATTTAAGGTTTGGAGCAAATCCACCTTCATCACCTACTGCTGTGTTGTAACCCTTATCTTTTAAGACTTTCTTTAGGCTATGGAATACTTCTGCACCAATTTGTAGAGCATTTGCAAAGCTATCTGCTCCAAGTGGGAAAATCATAAATTCTTGAATATCAACAGAGTTATCAGCATGTTCGCCACCATTTAAGATGTTCATCATTGGTGTTGGCAATAATTTTGCATTAACTCCGCCTATATAATTATAAAGTGGAAGTCCTAATTCATCAGCAGCTGCTTTTGCACAAGCTAGTGATACGCCTAAAATTGCATTTGCACCAAGATTTCCTTTATTTTTTGTTCCATCAAGTTCTATCATTGCATTGTCAATGGCAATTTGATCAAATACATCGTAGTTAAGAATTAATTCTTCTGCTATTTTTTCGTTAACATTATCTACTGCTTGTATTACAGACTTACCTAAATAATAATCATCGTTTCCGTCACGAAGTTCTACAGCTTCCCATTGTCCTGTTGATGCACCTGAAGGTACTGCTGCACGACCAAAGGCACCCATTTCTGTTTCAACTTCTACTTCAACTGTTGGATTTCCTCTTGAATCAAGAATTTGTCTTGCATATACACTTGTTATTAAACTCATTTTAAAATCTCCTTATTAATTATATTTATTTTCTATGATTTACTAAAGCTGCGAAATCATCTGCTTTTAGGCTTGCTCCGCCTACTAATGCACCGTCAATATTTTCTTTTGCCATTAATTCTTTAACGTTTGCTGGTTTTACTGAACCTCCGTATTGAATACGAACTTTTTCAGCTGTTTCTTTAGTATATAAATCAGCAATTAAGTTTCTAATATAAGCACACATTGCTTCTGCATCATCAGCAGATGCTGTTTTGCCGGTTCCTATAGCCCAAATTGGTTCATAGGCAATGATCATCTTCTCTACTAAATCTTCAGTTACATCTTTAAGGTCAGCTGTAATTTGTGATTTTACCTTTTCTTCTTGCTTATTAGCTTCTCTTTCTTCTAAAGATTCACCACAGCAAAGAATAGGTGTTAGATTATGAGCGAAAGCAGATAGAACTTTTTTATTTATAAGTTTATCGCATTCGCCAAAAATATCACGACGTTCGCTATGTCCTAATATTACATAGTTTGCTTTGATATCATTTAGCATTAGTGGAGAAATTTCACCTGTAAAGGCACCTTCTTCTTCAAAATACATATTTTGTCCACCAAATTTGATATTAGTACCCTCTAATATTTCTGATGCTAAAGTTAAGTCAATAGCTGGTAGGCAAACGCCTGCTTCTACTTCGGAATCTAGTTCTTTTTCTTTGATTGCATTTAATAGCTCTTTAGCTTGACTTGGAGTCTTGTTCATTTTCCAATTTCCAACAATTACTGGTTTACGCATAATATCTCCTTATTTATCTTCAATTGCTGCTATTCCTGGAAGAGTTTTTCCTTCCAAAAATTCTAAGCTAGCACCTCCACCTGTTGAAACATGAGTTATTTTTTCCTTTAATCCAGCCATTTCTATAGCTAGTGCAGAATCACCACCACCTACAATTGTTATAGCAGAAGAATCTGCTAAAGCTTTTGCAACTTCATTTGTTCCATTTGAGAATTCTTTTATTTCAAATACTCCCATAGGTCCATTCCAAACTACTGTTTTAGCATTTTTAATTTTTTCAGCAAACATTTCTGCTGTCTTTGGTCCAATGTCTAAAGCTTCTTTATCTACTGGAATATTGTCGATATCAACAATTTGAGTTTCTGCTCCAGCCTTTATTTCATCAGCGATTACTGCATCAATTGGAAGAAGAATTTCAACATTATTTGCCTTAGCTTTTTTGATTAAATCTAAAGACAGATCCATTTTGTCTTCTTCAAGAAGTGATTTTCCAATTTCTTTTCCTTGAGCTTTTAAAAATGTATAAGCCATACCACCACCGATTAGAATGGTATCAACTTTATTTATTAAATTATCGATTACACCAATTTTGTCAGATACTTTTGCACCACCAAGGATTGCTACAAATGGATGTTCAGGATCCTCTAAGGCTTTACCCATGATGTCGATTTCTTTTTCTATTAACAAACCAACAGCTGATGGTAAAAGACTAGCAACTCCTACATTTGATGAATGTGCTCTATGGCTTGTGCCAAATGCATCATTAACATAAATATCTGCTAGTGAAGCTAATTCTTTTGCAAAAGATTCATCGTTTTTAGTTTCACCTTTAACAAATCTTGTATTTTCTAAAAGTGCAAGTTCTCCAGAATTTAAGCTCTTAACTTCATCTTTTACCTTATCGTCAACTACAACATCTGAAGCTAGGAAATGGAATTTTTCGCCATAGTGATTTTCTAACCAATTAGCAACAGGTTTTAGGCTAAAATCTGCGTTATTTTCTCCTTTTGGTCTGCCTAAGTGGCTTATCAAGATTACGCAAGCGCCATTTTCTAGTAAATAGTCAATTGTTGGTATTGCAGCTTTAATTCTAGCGTCATCGGCAATTTCACCCTTATTTTCTTTTGATAAAGGTACGTTAAAATCAACTCTTACAAGAACTTTTTTGCCTTTGACATCTATGTCTTTTATTGTTTTCTTATTCATAATTATTCTCCATACACAAAAAGGGCAAAAGAATAATATCCCTTGCCCTCAAATATTTCTTATAGTTTAGCTAAATAGTCTAATGTTCTTACAAGGTTTGATACATATCCTGCTTCGTTATCATACCATGCAACAGTTTTAACTAATTGAGTATCTCCATTTTCTACAACTTTTGTAAGTTGAGAATCAAATATTGAACCTGCTGGGTATCCAATAATATCGCTTGATACTACATCTTCAGTTTCATAAGCAAAGGCATCATTTGAGTATTTTTTCATAGCTTCATTTACTTGTTCAACTGTAACTTTCTTTTCTAGAATTGAATATAATTCTGTAACTGAGCCTGTAATTGTAGGAACTCTTAAAGCTGTACCATCAAGTTTGCCTTCAACTTCTGGAATTACTTTTCCAACTGCTTTTGCTGCACCTGTAGATGCTGGAATTGTATTTTGAGCTGCTGCACGACCACCTCTAAGATCTTTCTTACTTGCTGGTGTATCTTGAATAGCTTGTGTAGCTGTATAAGCGTGAATTGTAGACATTTGACCTGTAACAAAACCAAATTCTTTTAATAATACATTTACCATTGGTGCTAAACAGTTTGTTGTACAGCTTGCTGCTGAAACAACTGTTTCAGAACCATCAAGTATTTCATGGTTTACACCAAAAACGATTGTTTTCATATCACCTTTACCTGGTGCAGAAATTAATACTTTCTTAGCTCCAGCTTTGATGTGAGCTTCAGCTTTTTCTCTTTCGGTAAAGAATCCTGTACATTCTAGTACAACATCAACTCCTAGATCTGCCCAAGGTAAATCTTCTGGATTTCTTTCAGCAAAAACTTTTATTTCTTTGCCATTAACTTTAAATCCATCTTCAGTTTCTTCAAAATCACCTTTGAATCTTCCTTGTGCTGTATCATATTTAAAAGCATAAGCAAGACCATGTTTGTCAATTAGGTCATTAATTGCAACAACTTCAATATCTTGTTCGATTTCTGCAATTCTTCTAAGTGTAAGACGTCCTATTCTACCAAATCCATTAATTGCTACTTTTGTTGTCATTGTTCCTCCTAAAAATTTCATTCATAAATACTTAACTATCTGTTATGAATTTGTCAAGTTATTTATCTGTGGAAAAGTTTTCCCGATTAAATTGTTACCAGGCTTCGCCTTCTAGATATCTATTTGCAATTACTGCTGCTATGCAACCATCTGATGTAGCAGTTACCATTTGACGAACTTTTTTTACTCTGGTATCGCCAACTGCAAATACTCCTTCTAGATTTGTCTTCATATCTTCGTTAGTTTTTATATAGCCATTTTCCATTTCTATTTGACCTTGGAAAATTTCTGTTTGAGGAAGATACCCTATAAATATAAATACCCCAATTGGTTGATTATCATCACTTTTTAATTTCTTTTCTTCGCCAGTTTTTAAATTTTCTATAATAATTGATTTAGCTTGATTATCGCCTTTGATTTCTTTAATTACAGAATCATATTGGAATTTTATCTTTTCATTATTTTCACATTTGTCAACAACAATCTTGCTTGCTCTAAATGAATCTCTTCTGTGGATAATTGTTACTGATTTTGCAAATTTTGTTAGATGTAAGGCTTCCTCTAAGGCGCTATCTCCTCCACCTACTACAAATATATCCAGGTCTGTGAAAAAAGGTCCGTCACATGTTGCACAATAGGAAACTCCCCTACTTGCAAATTCTTTTTCACCTTTAACATCTAAATTTCTATGGCTTGCTCCAGTTGCAATTATTACAGCTTTTGCCTCATATATACTTCCATCTTTTGTATGGATTTTTTTAACTTTTCCTTCCAATTCTACTTTTGTTACATTTGCTGATAAAATTTTACAATATTCACTTGCTTGCTCTCTCATTCTTTCAGCTAAAGCCATTCCAGTTGGATCTTCCATTGATCCTGGATAATTCTCTACATATGCAGTTGAAGATATTTGTCCACCAGGAACTGCTTTTTCAATTATTAAACAATTTAATTTAGCTCTACCTGCATAAAGTCCTGCACTTAAGCCAGCTGGACCTGCTCCTAATATTATTAAATCATACATTCTTATCATCTCCTAAAAATTAAAATTATTCTGTCTTAAAGCTTCATAAAGCACAATACTAACCGAGTTTGCGAGATTTAAAGACCTATCTATTTCTTTTGTCATTGGTATTGTTAGTATTTTTTCTTTGTTCTTTTTCAAAATCTCCTTATCAATACCCTCTTTTTCTCTACCGAAAATCAAATAATCATTGTCCTTAAATCTAACATCAGCATATGCTTTATCGCTTCCAGTTTCTATTAGATAAAAATTCTTATCTTTGATAAATTCCTCAAATTCTTCTAAGCTATCATGGATTTTTAAATCAAGCTTATCCCAATAATCTATGCCTGCTTTTTTTAATGATTTATCAGATAAATCAAACTTAAAGGGTCTTACTAAATGTAAGGTTGATTTTGTTAAGACACAAGTTCTCCCAATGTTTCCAACATTACCTGGATATTCTGGCGATAAAAGAACTATATTAAGCACTTGGATTTTCCTTATTGTAATTTATTATTATATCTTTGGCATTAATAAAACCATCTGAATCATTATCCAAAACAACATGACTTGCAGCTTTTTTTACAGATTCATTAGCATTTCCCATAGCAAAAGAAATTTCAGAATTTTCTATCATTGGAAGATCATTAAAAGAATCCCCAATTGTTGCAATTTCATTTCTATTTATACCCAAAAATTTAGCTAATTCTAAAATTGATGACCATTTATCTACATTTTTATGCATTATTTCTATAAAGCCGAAACCAGAAGATGTTACATAAAGCTCATCTAAAAATCTGTCTTCTATGATCTTTACGGCTTTTTCTTGCCCATAAGGATGGCTATCAAGACCTGAAATCAATAATTTATTTGCCATGTTTTTTCTTCTTTTTAGCTCTTTATAAGGATTTGAAGAAACATAAATATCACATTGATAATTCATACCATAATTGCTATGGATTTTTAAATGATTAAGCCTTTCAATAATTAATCGATTGGTGTAAAAAGTATTGGAATCATAAAAATTGAAAGAAAATTCATTTTCATTACAAAATTCTAAAAGATTGATTAATTCTTCGTCATCTAAGGGATGAGTTGCTAAAACTTCATCCTTACTTAATTTTATTACTGCTCCATTGTTAGCAACCATTGGATTATCAATTCCTATTTTTTCATTGAAATAATCAACAGATGATGAAACTCTTCCAGAAGTCAAAACAGTTTTTATTCCTGCTTGGTTTAATTCTTTGATAGCTTCAATATTTTTTTCGCTAATATCAGAATTGCTATTTAATAATGTTCCGTCCATATCAATTGCAAATAATTTAATCATTTTTTCTCCTATAATCTATACAATATTCATTTATCGGACAAGTAAGGCAAAGCGGATTTCTAGCCTTGCAAATTGCCCTACCATGGGTTATAAGTTGTTTATGTGTCAAATTCCAACGATTTTTATCAATATTTTCCATTAAATCTTTTTCTGTTGATATAACATCTTTGCCATTAGCAAGTCCTATCCTGTTTGAAACTCTAAAAACGTGAGTATCCACAGCAAAAGCAGGTATACCAAAAGCATTAGCTAAGACTACATTTGCAGTTTTGCCACCTACCCCAGGTAAACTTATAAGTTCTTCTTTTGTTCTTGGAACTTGACCGTTAAATTCTTTTAATAAAATTTCACTTGTTTTTTTTATATTTTTAGCTTTAGTTTTGTAAATTCCGATAGATTTTATCCAATTTTCAAGCTCATCTATGTCCATCTTATAAAAATCTTCTGGAGTATTTGCCACTTTAAATAGCTTACTTGTAACTTCATTTACTCTTTTGTCTGTACTTTGTGCTGAAAGCATAGTTGCTATAAGAGCTTCGAAAGCAGTCGAAAATTTTAATAGATTCTTTGAAGGATCTGGATAATTTTTGTCTAAAATATTTAAAACTTCTTTAATTTCACTTTTACTTAAAATAATATCACCTTTTCCTTTAATAAAACTATACTCTTCTTGTATTGTTATTTACATATTTATGAATTTTGGATTAAATGGTATAATATTACTTTAGAATAGGGAGTGTATAATGTTTAATTTAAAGAAGAAAAATATTAAAGATATAGATTTACTTTTGCTTTTATCGACAATTGCCTTAAGTGTATATGGACTTATAGTCCTTTTATCTGCTTATGGAGGAAATATTTCTGCTATTAGAACACAGTTAATATCAACAATAATTGGATTCATTGCCATAGGAATTTTATGTACAATGGATCTTGATGTAATAAAAAGATCTTTTCGGGTAATTTACGGAATTTCTATTGTCCTATTGATATTAACTTTGCTAATAGGTAGAGGATTGGATGCCTGGGGAGCAAAATCTTGGATTTATATTGGTTCATTTTCTATACAGCCATCAGAAATTGTAAAAATTTTATTGATATTTTCATTTGCCGCTTATCTTGACAAATATAAATTGACCATTAATGAGCCAAAGAGATTAATTTTAAGTTTGATTTTTGTTGGATTTCCAGTTGGTTTGATTTTATTACAACCAGACTTTGGTACAGCTATGGTTTATTTGTTTTTCATAGCCGCCATGCTATTTGTAGCAGGTATTTCTTGGAAATGGATAATAATTTTGTTATTAGCAGGGCTAGCAGCTGGATTTATTATTTTTACCAACTTATCTGGATATAGAGCCGATAGAATAGAAAACTTTCTAAATCCTAATAGAGATACTTCAGGATCTAACTGGCAACAACAGCAAGGGCTTATTGCTATTGGATCTGGAATGTTAAATGGTCGTGGATACATGAAAGGAACTCAATCTCAATATGGTTATATTCCGGAAAAAGAAACAGATTTTATATTTTCTGTTCTAGCTGAAGAATTGGGATTTATAGGAGCTATAGTTCTAATTGTACTATTTGCTATAGTTATTTTAAGATTAGTTAAAATAGCAAAAAGTTCGCGCAACACTTTTGTTACTAATATGGTAACTGGAATTGCCGCAATGCTTTTTATCCATATTTTTGAAAATATAGCTATGACGATTGGACTTATGCCAGTAACTGGTATTCCTTTACCTTTTCTATCTTCTGGAGGAACCTTCCAGCTAATTTGTCTTTCTGAAATTGGATTAGCACTTTCAGCATCCATGCAAAAATCTATAAAAGATCCTGACATCCTAGATTATGATACTATTTCTTTGGTAGATTTAAGCAAAATATCAATATCAAGTAAAAGAAACATAAAAACACCGAGCATTTAATTGCCGGTGTTTTTTGTTAGTTTTCTATCTTTTACCATTTTCGTCTTTGCAAATTCTTCTCTTTCCTTTTCTTCTATAAGGGAAGATATCTCTTTTATAGTTTCTTCAAGTTTTGGTATTTGTACCTTTTCTAAGGAATTTACTTTTTTGCTTGTCTTTTTTATTTGCCTATCTAAATTATTGATTGTTGTATCAATTTCTGCAAGTTTTAATATTTTTTCTTTTAGCTCATTAAAAGAAAGTAACGCTCTATCAAAACTAGGATTAGTTTCATAAAACGAATATGATAAGGAAAGTTTTGAAGGAACAAAGTCTATATCATAAACTTTTGTTTGCATAAATTCACTTTCCTTTAGACTAATACTGTTATCTACTGGTATAAGTCTTGATATATCTGCAAGCTTTGATTCTCCCATGGTAACCATAGATTTTTTGAAATTTTTTCTAACTTTTTCTAAGCTTTCATTTACCTGGTCATTAAGTTCATTTCTTTGTTTAATTTTGCTATCGTGAGCTTTTATTAAAGCTTTTCTTGATTTATCCAAAATATCTAAACCAGTATTAAGGAGTTTAAGCTTATCTTTGGAGGCAATTAGATTAGCTTTGGTAGGAGCTGTAGATTTAATTTCCATATTACTTACCTATAAACTTATCCAAATTTTCTGGACTTACTCTATGAAGTTCTGTTCTTGGTAAAATGCTTAAAATTTCCCAACCCAAATCAAGGCTTTTTTCGAGTTCTCTATTTTCAGTAGGATCTTGGGATAAAAATCTTTTTTCAAATTCATCTCCAAATTCAAGATACTTTTTATCAATTTCTGATAAATCTTCTTCACCTACAATTTGAGAAATATTTCTAACTTCACCAACTCGAGAATAAGATTCATAAATTTGATTCATCAAGTCCTCATGGTCAGCTCTAGTATAACCTTCGCCAATTCCATCTTTCATAAGTCTAGATAATGATGGCAAAACATTAATAGGCGGATAAATACCTTTGTTAGATAGCGATCTGTCTATTACTATTTGCCCCTCAGTAATATAACCTGTCAAGTCTGGAACAGGGTGGGTTATATCATCATTTGGCATGGTGAGTATTGGTATAAGAGTTACTGATCCTTTCTCTCCCCTAATCATTCCTGCTCTTTCATAAATTGTCGCCAAGTCTGAATACAAATATCCTGGGTAACCCTTACGAGAAGGAACTTCTTGTCTAATTGAAGAAACTTCACGTAAAGCTTCTGAGTATGAAGTCATATCTGTAATAATTACCAAAACGTGGTAGCCTTTTTCATAAGCCAAGTATTCGGCTGCTGTTAAGGCACATTTTGGTGCTATTAATCTTTCCATAATTGGACTATCGGCAAGATTTTGATACATTACAACCTTATCACGAACTCCAGCCTTATTAAAAGCATCTTCAAAAAACATTGCTTCATCTTTTTTTATTCCCATGGCAGCAAAAACAAAAGCAAAGTCCTCATCTGTTTTTAGCTTTGCTTGTCTAACAATTTGAGCAGCAATTTGGTTGTGAGATAAACCATAGCCTGAAAATATTGGTAATTTTTGTCCACGAATTAAGGTTGTTAGTGTATCGATTGCAGAAATACCAGTTTGGATAAAATCTCTAGGATATTCACGAGAAACTGGATTTAATGGTTCCCCCTCAATGGAATATTTTTTTTCTGCATAAATTTCTCCACCATTGTCAATTGGTCGAGCTAGTCCATCAAAAGTTCTTCCTAGAATTTTTTCATTTAATGGTATAGCTAGTGGTTTCTCTTCAAAATTAATGACTATATCATCTAAGGAAAAATCTTCAGTATTGCCAAAAACTTCGACTGAAATAGTTTCATCATCAATTTTTACAACTTGTCCTACAAAATCCATACCAAGAGCATGAATTGAAACTACCGCATTGTAGCTTACATCAGAAACATTTTCTATTTCTATGATGGAGGATTCGATTTTTTTAACTTTTGTGTATTCTTTCTTCACTAGTTAATCCTCCCTTCCAATGAGATAAAATAATTTTCAATCTCATTATTTAGATTTATAAATTTATCCAAATCATCGTTTGCAATGGTATATTTCATCTGTGTTATCTGATTAATCAAACTTGAATTGTATAAGTCTTTGTATGTTACTCCATTTTTGATAGCTGAAGTTGAATATTTTAGGTAATTTTTTATAACTTCCAACATTCTAATTTGCTTTTCTAAAGGAACATATTTATCAATGTCGTTATAGGCATTTTGTTGCAAGAATGCTACTCTTATAAGTTCAGCTACATCTAGGAAATTTTTTTGATTATCTGATAAAGCATCTTTACCTACTAGCATTAAAATAGATTTTATTTCTTCTTCTTTTAGCAAAACATTCATAAGCTCATTTCTTATTGCAATTATATCAATGCCAGTTTTTTCAATATAATATGATTTAATTGTATCTAGGTAATTTGAATATGAGGTCAACCAGTTTATTGCCGGATAATGACGGGAATAAGCAAGTTTTCTATCAAGGCCTAAAAATACATTTACACTTCTTCTGGTATTTTCTGTAACTGGTTCTGAGAAATCTCCACCTGATGGAGATACAGCACCTATTATTGTAACTGACCCTTCTGAGCCATTTAAATTTGTAAAATATCCTGCTCTTTCATAAAATTGAGAAAGTCTGCTTCCCAAATATGCAGGATAACCTTCTTCTGCTGGTATCTCTTCAAGACGACCAGATATTTCACGCAAAGCTTCTGCCCATCTAGATGTAGAATCTGCCATTAAAGCTACATGGTAACCCATATCTCTAAAGTATTCAGCAATTGTAATTCCTGTATAAATACTAGCTTCACGAGCTGCTACGGGCATGTTTGAGGTGTTTGCTATAAGAATCGTTCGCTCCATTAGACCATAACCAGTATTAGGATCTATTAATTCAGGAAATTCTTCTAGTACTTGTGTCATCTCGTTCCCACGCTCCCCACAACCGATGTAAATAATAATATCAGCATCAGAATATTGAGCTAGTTGGTGTTGAAGCATAGTTTTTCCTGTTCCAAAACCTCCTGGTATAGCAACAGTTCCACCCTTAGCTATAGGTAAAAATATATCAAGAACTCTTTGGCCTGTATTTAATAAAAGTTCAAGTGGTCTAATTTTTTTTACTGGTCTTGGAACTCTTACTGGCCAATATTGATAAAGTTTTAATTCCTTATCGCCTTCTTTTGTAGATAATTTTACAATAGTATCTTCAAGAGTATAAGAGCCTGAAGCTTTAACATCAATTACAGTTCCATCAAAACTGCTCATAAGCCTATGCTCTATCGTTTTTGTTTCCATAATGGTAGCGTAAATATCGCCCTTGTGAATTTGATCACCTTTGGATACTTTTATTTCTACATCCCATTTTTTTTCATCGTCTAAATTTTCAAAACCAATTCCTTGCGGAATAAAAGCTCCATGCTTATCTTGTATTTTTAGAAGTGGTCTTTCTATTCCATCGAACATATTTTTCAAAAGACCTGGTCCAAGTTTTACAGAAAGAGGTCTTCCAGTAGAAATAACTTCTTCACCACTAGATAATCCAGATGTATCTTCATAAACTTCTATTGTAGCAAGCTCTCCTTCTACAGAAATAACTTCACCAATTAATTTTAGTTTACCAACAGAAACCATCTCTCGAATTTTAAGTTTTCCTGCATTTTTTGCTGTAACAACAGGTCCATTTATTGTTTTAATTATTGGATTCATTAAAACTCTCTCTTTCAATCAATTTATACAAAGTTTTACCAATTTCATATTTTTTATCTTTGATACGTTTTAGATAAGTTTTGTTGTATTGGTAATTGCCCTTGGTTGATTTTAATATAAAGCCACCAAGATATTTATCATCCATAATACCTAAATTTGGATAATCAAGATAATTAGCATCTGATTTTTTTACTAAAATTAGATAATCATTTGGATCTTCTTTTAGATTATTTATGGTATTATCAATACTTTCTTTTAAATTATCTTTGTACTCATCAGTTTTTGTATAATTTTCTAACTTTTCTTCTATTTCTTCTATCAAATCATTAAGTAGTAATTCTTTGTGGGAATAAAAATTAGTTTTTTGTTCTTCTTCTAGTTTTGAAATTTTTTCATTTGCTCTTATTTGAGCGAAATTCCTTCTTGCTATCAAAGATTCTTCTAAATCTTTTTCTAATTTTTCCTTTTTTTCTTCAATTTGATTACTATTGACAATTGTTGAATTATACAATTGATCTTCACTTTTTGCTTTTGCTTCACCCCAAACCATTTTTCTAAAGCTTGTAAGTTTTGCATTTAAATCGAGCATAATACCCTCCTATCAACCATCTATTACTACAATTAAGGGAATGCTTTCTTTTTGTTTATATAAGCTAAGTTCTTTATTAATCCATTCTTCAATTGTTCTTGTTAGTATTAAAACTGCCAAGTTTTCATCTTTGATTGAATTTTTAAACATTTCTTTTGCTTCGCTTGTATTTTTAACAAGCTTCCCTTCAATAGATCCTAATCTAAACATAACTAATAGACTAGGGTCATTAGTAAGTATTCTTGCCTTCATTTTATGCGTTTAAAATCATTATAGAGATTATAACACCAAAGATAGCAATACCTTCTGCTAGACCAACGAAGATAATTGTACGACCTAATATAGATTGGTCTTCAGAAATTGCTCCAAGTGCTGCAGATCCTACATTACCTACTGCAAATCCTGTACCAATAGTAGCAAGACCAGTTGATAATGCAGCACCTATATATTTTAATCCATCAGCACTACTAGCAGCAGATCCTCCTGCAGCTATTGAATTTGCTGGTAATAGCAATACTATAATCATCGCCATTATTGGGACAAAGGTGAATAGGTTAATTTTTAACGCTTTTCTAATTTTATTTTTTGATGAATCTTCATTTGTTTTTAATAAATACAACCCTGAATAAATTGTTATAGCAACAACTGCTAATGCTAAAAATGCAATATTTTTTATCATAATTTTCCTTACTTTCCTTTTTTTAATTATTTATTTACTAATTGGTCTAAATAAACGACCATTTCCTTCGTAATACTTACTAAACATTTCATAAAATTCTAGTCTTAGTCCTTGGATACCTACAATCATGCCTTCTAGACCTATTATAAATATATTTCCAATTACCAATATTATAAAGCCCTTGATGCCACCACCAATAAGTTTTGCCATAACTTCAAAAGCCATATACAATCCAACGTGGTTTATTGCAAAGGCACCAACTCTTGTAAAGGATACAAGATTTGAAAACACTGAAAGTAGAGCTTCTATAACTGAAAACGAACCTTCGAGATAGTAATCTCCCTTTGCTTGGTCATATAATCTTTTGTTTCCTTCTAACTTTCTTGCTATAGGTTGTTTAAATATTATCATCACTATAGAAAGTATAAGCAAGATTAGGCCAATAGTTTTTGGAATAGGACCTATATTTACAATTGCAAGAACTATAATGATAAATGCTGTCATCATCATAAGCCCTGCAAGCCCTTCTTTGCCAAAGATACCTTCTTCAATGTTTTTTTGAAGGTGAACTTTGTTATAGATACCGATTATATATGAAATCACCATCAAAGTCACACCAAATGCAACTGAAGCAATTAGGACTGTCATAATGTTATCAAATGGTTTTATCAGCAAGGCAGGGATCAAATCTTCTCTACCAAAAAACGAACCATACATTAGCCCAAATACGGATGCTGATATACCAATTCTCTTTAATAGTGCTCCAAAAGTTTCATTTTTCTTTGATAGCCAGAAACCAAGTCCTAAAAATACTAAACCTTGACCAAGATCTCCAAACATTAGCCCATACAAAAGCATATAAGTTATGGCAAAAAATGGTGTTGGGTCAATCTCATTATAAGATGGAGGACCGTACATATTTACCATATATTCAAAAGGTTTTACAAAAGGATTGTTTTTCAACCTTGTTGGCGGCTGTTCACTAACTTCTGAAACTTCTTTGCTATTAATAAGTGTGTTTTTATGTTTGCTTTCTAGTTTTTGAAAACTCTCAAGTTTACTTTCTGGAACCCAACCTGAAAGATAAAAATAATCACTTCCATGAGCCATATCATTTTTTAAATTGTTGGCTTTTTCACTATAATCCAAAGAATAAGGTATATTTTCTAATAAATCTTGATAGTTGCCATTTATATTTCTAATCTCTTTATTAATCTCGTCAAGTCTTTGACTTGTTTTAAATCTTTCATCGTCTATAGAATCAATTAAAAAATCTTTAGGTATTTCCTTATCAATAAAACCGAGTGTATTTATAGATCTGGAAACGTCCTCTCTTACTTTTTCGGGATAAATTAATAAGTAATTTTCTTCATTTGATTTTACATATTGATTATTTTTATTTCTCTTTGGCGGACTTTCTCCCCCTTTAGATTCGTATTTATTACTAATTAGAGTGTTAGGATATTTTTTCCCAAGTTTTTCAAAATCCTCCAATTTACTTTCAGGAACTTTCCCTGATAGGTAGAAATACTCATTCCCATGAGCCATATTATTTTTTAGTTCTTCAGCTTTATTATTGTAATCCAATGTGTAAGGAACGTTATCTAAGATTTCTTTATTGTCACTTTTTAATTTTTTAGTTTCTCTGCTTATTTCATCAAGTTTTTTTGTTGTAGAAGATTTTTCATCATCCAAATACTTCTTAGAAGATTCTTCTGGAGTATCTTTATCTAAAAAACCGAGAGTATTAATGGATCTAGAAACATCTTCTTTAACTTGTTTGGGATATATTAATAAGTAACTTTCATCATCAGCTTGTTTATTAGACTTATAGTCTACATTTTTGTCTTTATTATTAAGCATTTGATTTTTAGAAGTCATTTCCTCATCTGGATATTTATTTTTCATAATTTTAACTTCCTTTATTCATTTATAACTAAAATCTATATTCATATCTTATAGTTACTTGTAACATACTTTATACTTGCATTCTTATCTGCATTTAATAAATTAAAGTTTTAAATCCTTATCATTAATTATAGACTCAACGACATCTTCAACTACTTCCGCCTTGTATTTTTTATATATTTCATCCATAAAATCAATTTTTGATTGATAATCTAAGTTGATTCTCTCGATCTTTACATCTGCATCATCTAAAATTTCTTTATAGATTTTCTCTGATAAATCTTTATTCTTAGAATTATATTCTTGATCTAATCTTAAACTTACATTTCTTGTATTGATTATTTCATCGTTAAGAATTTTTTGTGTTTGAACTTCTAGATTATCGGTTGTTTGATCAAGAGAATATATATCATCCAAAGCTCTAAGATTTGCATTATCTATCCTACCATCAAGGTGAATTATAAGAGACGGTATATTTTCATAATTATTTTTTAATATAAAACGACCATCTTCTGAAACTGACCCATACCTATAATCAAAATATTTTAAATTTTTTACTTTTTCAATGTCAATTTTGTATTCCTTCAACAATTCTACATTTTCAGAATAAACATCGAGTATTTTTGATTTTTCTTCCAATTCTTCTTTTTCTTTTAGCAAAGATTTTAATTTGTCATATAATTCGTTGATTTGATTTTTATCAACTAACTTTTTATTAGAACTTTCATTTAGATCCAAAGATTCTTTTAATTCTTTGAGTTTTTCAATAAAATCGTCGGAATCTTCTTTGTCAAAACCTGAAAGTTCATTGATATCTTCAGTTATATTGACATTTTCTGCTGAAGCTTTGATATTAAAGTTTCTGTTAGTCACTTGGTTAAAAGCATCAACTGGTTCAATATCCCCAATTTCTATTACATCTTCAAGGAATTTATCCAGATTTTTTAGCTCAGAAACCATATTAACTAAATACATTTTTTCTACTGCCATAATTACCTCACAATCAGATATTCTAAACGCTCATCAATTGAAAAACTATCGTCCATTTCAATCAAAGCATCAATATTTTCTCCACTAATAAAAAGAATATTCATAGCAGAAATGACATATAAAATGTCTGACTCTTCCTTAGTTATCTCACTTTGATAGAGCTTATATTGGTATTTCCTAAATTCTTTATGAATATTATTTTCATTTTTGAAAATTCTTCTATATTTACCAGCACTAACATATTTTAATAAATCTTCTATTGGTAAGATTGATAATTCTTTTAATCTTTTACCATTAAATTTGTTGCCTCCAGCTATAAGATAATTAAATATACCATAATCATCAATGTCATAGAAATTTTTTAATCGATAAATCATTTGAAAATTAGCTAAATTAATCTCTTCTCCAATAAAGTTTAAAATCTTATCTTTTTCATTTCTAGGAAATTTTTTCCCTAACTTAATTAACGATCTATAATAATATTTCATCAATGAGTTTGATAATAAAAATATCAAATTCTCCTTTTGCATATTCTTATTTAAAAATGGTAAAAGAGTTCTGTAATATTTACTTTCTTTGTTTGATTCTACAAATTTTTCCAAATCCATATCTTCTTGTAAAATAAAATTTTTACTAAGAGGATTTGCCAGAAAATCCAGATAATTTCTTGTAAAATTTTCATTTACTAAGGCTTCTATTATTTCTTGCAAAAATAATATTTCATATTTTGAGAAATAAAGGTTAAAGAAGTCACTTTCGATGCCTTGAAGAAAATAGTCAATACTTTTTAACTCATCAAAAATATATCTAAAATTGCTTCTTTCAATCGTTCTTTTATCCATACTTTGATCAATTGAAGGATTTTTTTGGGATATGATATCAATTTTTTTATTATAATCATTTTCTCTAGCAAGATTTAGAAAAAATTCATTATCTGGAATTTTTCCCAACTTTGCTTTAGCTTTTACTACTACATCTCTCATTTTAATCTCCTTTAACATAAGAATGATAACACTGTATTTAATGCAATTAAAGGATTATAAATAATTTCTATTAATAATAACTTAATTGTTTTCTATTTAATCAAATCTCCTGATATGGTAAAAGAAGTATTATCTCTAATCTTGACATCTACAAATTTACCTATTAAATCTTTGCTAGCTTTGACATGGCAAAGCTTAAAGGTATCTGTACGACCTGTCATTATTTCAGAGTTATTTTTTGATTCTGATTCTATTAGAACTTTAACAGTTCTTCCTATATATTCTTTATTTTTTTGATAAAATATCGGATATAATTCATCTAAAAGTCTTTGAAATCTATCTTGTACTATCTCATCGTCAATTATCGGAAGTTTTGCTGCAAGTGTTTTTGGTCTTGGACTGTACTTAAATGTAAAAGCCGAATCAAATTGAACTATTTTACATGCTTCTAAGGTTTTTTGAAAATCTTCTTCAGTTTCTGTTGGAAATCCTACAATTATATCTGTTGATAGAGCGATTCCAGGAATTTCTTCCTTTAATTTATTAGCTCTTTCTATATATTTTTCGATTGTATATTTACGGTTCATCTTCTCTAAAACTTCATTGGAACCAGATTGCATCGGCAAGTGAAAAAAATTACATATATTATCATTATCACGCATAACATAAATTAGCTCATCTGAAAGATCTTTAGGATGACTTGAAGTAAATCTAAGTCTATCAACACCTTTTATTTTTGCTACCCTATTTAATAATTCTGGGAAAGTAAAACCATAGTTAGTCTTATTTCCGTATGAATTAACATTTTGTCCTAAAAGTGTAAATTCTTTATAGCCTTGATCCACAAGATATTCAATTTCCTCTATTATTGAGTAAGGTCTTCTAGATTCTTCTCTACCACGTGATTGTGGAACTATGCAATATGAGCAAAAATTATCACAGCCTCGCATAATATTTACATAAGCTTGAAAATTATTGGTCGAATTATATTTTTCAAAATCATCTTTGCCATAATCTGTTGAAATATCTATAACTCTTTGACCAGTTTCAAGATATCTATAAATTAGATCAGCTAAGGAATTGATATTTTTTGTTCCAAAAACTATGTCAACCTCTTTATGTTTATTAACAATAACTTCTCTTGCAGTTGAAGTTTGCATCATACATCCAGAAACAGCTATTATTTTTTCCGGATGTTCTTTTTTTAGTTTTTTTAAGGATGAAACTTGTCCATATAGCTTTAGTTCCGCATTCTCTCTTACTAAGCAAGTATTAAATAATATAAAATCAGCACTATTTCTATCAGAAGTATAAGTATAACCTAGATCTTCCAAGATATAGGATATTCTTTCAGAATCATGCTCATTCATTTGACAACCAAAAGTAGTTATATTATATTTTTTTCCTTTGAAATATTCTAAATATTTTTCTTTTAATTCCATCTATTCCTCATTTAAAAAGAAGATGACTTAAATCATCTTCCTTTTATTAACATTTTATTTTTATAATGCTTCGTTGTTTTCGTCAACTTCGTTATTTTCTTCAATAGCTTGTTCTTCTTGGTTAGAAGTTTCATCATTAGATTCACTTGCTATTAAATCAGAACCACCTTGTTCAAACAAAGCTTGTTCAAGAAGGTTTCCTAAGTTGTTGTTTAGGTCAGCATCAGAACTAAAGTTTTGACTGTGATCTTTTTCAACTTTTCTTCTTGGTCTATTGTTAGCTTTATTTTCTCTTCTAACTTTCTTTTCTGGTCTTGCTGGAGCTTCTTGTAATTGTTTAATTGATAAACCAATTTTTTCAGCTTCTTTATCTATAGAAATAATTTTAACTTCGATTTCTTGATTTATATTTAATTCATCTGATGGTTTTTCAACATGATCCCAAGATATTTCTGAAACGTGAACCAAACCTTCAACGCTATCAGCTAATTCAACAAAAGCACCAAAGTCAAGTAGATTAACTACTTTTCCTTTTACTACATCTCCAACTTCATGGCTGTTTACAAATGCTTCAAATGGTTTTTCTAGTAATTGTTTACGTCCAAGAGAGATTCTATTTTTCTCTTTGTTTAATTTTAGAATTTTAACCTCTATACTATCTCCAACGTTAAGAACATCAGAAGGAACCTCTACTCTTGACCAAGCGATATCAGAAACATGAAGTAATCCATCTAAACCATTTACTTCAACAAAAGCACCAAAATCTGTTAGTCTTGCAACTTTACCTTCTATAACTTGACCTTCTTCAAGTGATTCCCATTTTTCTTCTAGTTCATCTTCTAAAACATCTTTTCTAGATAATACTAGTCTATTTTTTCTTTCATCTATTGATAATATTTTAAGTTCCCAAGTTTCACCTACAAACTTTTTGAAATTTTTTACAAAGTATGTAGCTATTTGACTTGCTGGTATAAAACCTTGGATACCATTAACTTCAGCAGTTAATCCACCCTTGTTAGATCCTACTATATGACCTTCAACTATTTCGTCATTTTCGAATTTTTCAATAAGTTCTTTCCAAGCTTTCATTCCTTGTACTCTTCTTGTTGATAATGAAACATTTCCTTCACCATCATCAAGCTTAATTACGTACACATCAATTTCATTGCCAATTTCAAAATGATCTTTTGGATTTTCTCTTTCTTCTTCTGTCATTTCGTCTAATTTTACAATTCCATCTGCACGATATTGGATATCAACAAAAACCTCATCATCTTTAACATCGATAACTGTTCCTTTCACAATATCCTTTGGATAAACTTTCTTAAAGCTATCCTCAATAGAATTCATAAAATCTTCTTTTGTAAATTCGTCCATTTTACTTACTACCTCCTCAATAATCTCATCAGGTGTGGATGCACCTGCGATTATTCCAATTTTTTTAAATTCAGAGAGCTTTTGCAAAGGTAGATCTTTAACAGTCTCAATCCTAAAAACATTTTTATTATATGAACTAGCAACATCAAAAAGCTTGTTCGTATTAGAACTATTAAAACCACCGACTACAATCATGCAATCTACTTCTTTAGATAAATCTTTGCAAGATTCTTGCCTTAATCTAGTAGCCTTGCATATTGTGTTATCTATTACTACACTACTATCATTATTTTCTTTTAAGAAGTTCGCAATACAATAGTAAAAGTCCTCTCTATTTGTCGTCTGAGAGACTACATAGATAGGCTCCTCACTTTTAATATTTTTTGCTTCAGTCTCATCTTTTATTATTATACCATTTTTTATATAAGAGTCCATAGCTTTTATTTCAGGATGGTCTTTATTTCCTACAATTACAATTTGATATCCTTCATTTTCTTTTTGAATTATTTTTTTGTAAATATTTTTAAGGACAGGACAAGTTGCATCTAGTACTTCATTGTTGTTTTCAATTAAAATATTTTTAAAATCTTCGCTTTCTCCATGAGCTCTGATTATTATAAGAGAATCTTTTATTTTTAAAGCTTCTTCATTGGTTATAACCTTAATTCCTTGATTTTCCAGGGATTTCACAAGCTGTGGATTATGAACTAATGGGCCAATGCAATATTTATCTTTCTTGCTTTCAAGTGCTTTCTTTGCTAAGTCAACCGATCTTTTTACCCCAAAACAAAATCCAGAATTATTTGCTATTATAATTTCCATCTTTACTGCTTTCTAATTTTTCATTATGACTTTGATAAATTTTATAAAATAATTCATCTGTCATTTTTACCATTGCTTCTTTTGATTTTAATGGCAGATATTTTTCTACTTCAATTGCTTTATTAATATTTATATAAGTTTTTCTAAAGGGTTTAAATGTAGAAATTATTTCAACGGGGATTATGTTACATTTTGCCTTTAGAGCAATGTATGTTACACCCTCTTTCATATTTTCTCTATCAATATTTTTTGTTCTTGTTCCTTCCGGCATTATTCCAAGAATTTTATTTTCTTTTATCAATTTTATTGAATGTTTAAGACTTGCCATATCTCTGCCATCTCTTTGAACAGGAAAAGCCCCTAATTTTTTTACGGCACTTCCAATGATTGGCCAATCGAATATTTCTTTTTTTGCCATAAAATGTATGGGATCTTTGATTCCTATTGCTAAAAAAACTGGATCCCAATTGGATTTATGATTAGAACAGAGTATATAGCCATTTTCTTTTGGTAAATTTTCATAACCATTTATTCTAATCCTGAAAATAGGCCTAATAATTATTTGTAATATTTTTTGTAAAATTTTATAAAACATCTTCTTTTTCCATATAAGATATTATTGTTTGTAATGTTTGATCTATACTTTGTTTAGAATTGTCAATTTCTATGGCATCGCAAGCTTTTTTTAGTGGGGAAATTTCTCTTGAGGAATCATATAGATCTCTTTTTATTAAAGCTTCTTCAATTTCTTTTAGACTTTGCTCAGATTCTTTTTGTAAGAATCTTCTTTTAGCTCTTTCTTTTGTGCTTGCAGTTAGGTAAAATTTGTATTTAGCTTTTGGAAATACGACTGTTCCAATATCTCTACCATCTACTACAAAAGATTTTGTGCTTGCTATTTGTCTTTGCATAGCTACTAATTTTTCTCTAACAATTTTATTTGCTGAAACCCAGGAAGTGTTTTGAGTAACTAAATCAGTCCTTATAAGATTTTCTATATTTTCTCCGTTTAAATAGATTTCATTATTAATAAAATCTATGTTTATTTTATTTAGAGCTATTGAAATTTCACTTTCTGTAGAATTTTCTTTAATATTATTGTCTAAAAAATATTTACTAACTGCTCTATACATTGAACCAGTATTTAAATATTCTATTTTTAAAATTTCTGCTAGTTTTTCAGAAATTGTAGATTTGCCAGAACCACTTGGTCCATCAATAGCTATAATATATGTCATAAGTCCTCCTTTATGGAACTTTGGGCCTGATAGGCAGTTGTAAATGCCAATTGTAAATTATAACCACCAGTTAATCCATCTATATCCAAAACTTCTCCTATAAAATAAAGTCCTTTAACAAGTTTAGATTGCATAGTTTTGGGATCTATCTGACTAATATCAACTCCACCTTTTGTAATTATCGCAGTATTAAAAGCTCCAAATCTATCAAATTCCAAAGTGAAATTTTTAATAGTATTTATAATTTCCAATCTTTGTTTTTTGTTAATTTCATAGGCTTTAAGATTTTCGTTGATATTTAATCTTATTAAAATCACCTCTGCAAGAGAAGCTATAAGAAAGTTTTTTAAGATATTTATTATATCTTTTTTAGGATTTTCATTTAGAACTTTTATTAATTTTTTATCCAATGTTTTGTAATCATCTTCAGATAAATCGAGCTTTATAGAATTTATTTTGCTAGACATAGTTAAAGATGATAGATTTAAAACTATTGGTCCAGAAATGAATTTATTTGTTAATAAAACTGAGCCTTTTTTTGAAAATATATCTTCATTTGTTTTAATTGTAAGCTTCACATTTTCTAAAGTTACAGCCTTTAGATTACAAAGGTCCTTATCTTTAAAAAATATCGGAACTAAAGAAGGAAATGTTTTTGTAATATTGTGGTTAAATTTTTTTGCAAGTTTAAAGCCATCTCCTGTTGAACCAGTGTTAGGATATGAAAGTCCTCCTGTGGCTATGATAACAATATCAAATTCATAGCTTTTATTTTGAGTTTTTACAATAAAATTTTTATCTTTTATTATATCTATAACTTCTTGCTTTGTAATAAGTTTGACTGATTTTTCTTTGATTTTATTTTTAAAAAATTTAATTACATCTTTAGCTTTTTCTGATTTTGGAAAGACTCTATCGTCATCTTCTGTAATTAAATCCAAGCCATTTTTTGTGAAAAAGTCAATTGTAGCAAAGTTATCATGTTTTGAAAAAGATGAGTAAAGGAATCTTTTATTTGAAACTATATTTTCTAAAAATTCGTTATAAGTTTTGGTATTTGTAAGATTACATCTCCCATTTCCTGTTATAAGAATTTTCTTTCCAATTTCATCGTTTTTTTCTAATATAGTGACATCTGTATTTGCATTTTTTAAATTAATCGCGCAATAAAGTCCACTTGCTCCTGCACCAATGATTCCAATTTTTTTCATATTTTATTTTTAATAAGTTTTACAAATTCCATTTCTTTTTTATCAAAAACTTTGTAAGAAGTAAGTTTAAGACCATCTAGATTAATTGCACCAATTCTTATCCTGCAAAGGTCAGTTACATTTGATCCTAAAGTTTGAAACATTCTTCTAATTTGTCTGTTATAACCTTGTTTTATAATAACTCGGTAGGTATTTGTTCCAATTAATTTAAGGTAAGAATTGCAAGCTATTTCACCATTTCCTATATCTAGACCATTTTTAAATTTTTCTTCATCTTTTTTTGACAAAACCCTATCTACTTTTACAATATATTCTTTGCTTATCTCATGACTAGGATGAGTTAAAGCATTAGCAAAATCCCCATCATTTGTAATTATCAAAAGTCCATGGCTATCTTTATCAAGCCTTCCTGCTGCAAAAAATCTTTGATCCATAAATATCAGATCATTTAGATCTTTTTTGTTGTGAGGATCAAAATTGCTAGTTATAAAACCTATTGGTTTGTTTAATTTGTAATAAAAATGTTTTTCTATTTGCAAAATTTGGCCGTCAACGCTTATAACATCATCATCTTTTGTATCATAAGAAAAATCTTCTAAAATTTTTCCATTTACTTTAACCTTGCCTGAACTTATAAGTGAATCAGCTTTTCTTCTAGAACAAAATCCTGATTTTGCTATGTATTTATTAATTCTCATTGTTTATTTCTTCTTGATTTTCTATTTTTGGTAATTGTGATAAATCTTCTAAATCAAAATATCTTAAAAACAAGTCACTTGTTATATAAATTATCGGTCTTCCAATTTTATCAAGCCTACCATTTTCCAAAACCAGTCCCTTTTCTATCAAATTATCGATAGACCTTTGTGAATTTACTCCCCTAATTTTATCAATTTCGACCCTAGTTATGGGTTGTTTGTAAGCAATTATAGAAAGAGTTTCAAGGGCTGAGGAGCTTAATTTTTTTGGAGTATTTTCTACAAATTTCTCAAAATACTTGTGGTGCTTATTCCTGCTTACAAGTTGATAAGTATTACCAAATTTTTTTAAAAGCAAGCCACTTTCATTTTTTTCTCTTTGTAAGCTCATATCATTTAGGGCTTCTATTATTTCTTTTTTGCTTGCCTTTTCGATTATTTGACATAGATCACTAATATCTAAAGGTTCGCCCCACACATATAAGATTTCTTCTATAAGTCCTTTTAAATACTCTTTTTCCATTATTTCCTACAATCTTTTTTTTATATAAAATTTGTTGCCCTTATCCTGCAGTAAATATATTTCGTCCAATTTGAAAAGCTCTAACAAAGCCAAAAAACTAGCTATACATTCACTTTTATTGTGAATATCATTTATAATTAAATCTAATTTTAATTCGCTTCTTATGTCTAATGCTTTCCTATAGTTTATAAGATAATCATTTACATCAGGCAATTTACTAATCGACAATAATTCTTTGCTATCTGGAGTTTCATCGAAACTTTTTAGTAGCTTTTCATATTGTTTTGCTAAAATTTTAGCGTCAGCAATAATTATTTCTTCATTATCCAAAAATTGACTGAGATCTTCTTGATATTTTGAATATATTTTATTTGCCTCATCTTCAAGATATTTTAAATCTTCTTGGATTGATTTAATTTTTTTATATTCAATTAGGTAGTTTATAAAATCTTCTTCAAGATTTTCCTCGTCATCTTCCTGTGGCAACAATTTTCTCGATTTGATATTTAGTAAGATTGCAGCCACATAAATAAATTCACTTAAATCGTCTATCTGAGGATCTAATTTCTCAATTTCTTTTAGATAGTCATTTGTAATTTCTTCTAGTTTGATATCATAAATATCAATTTTATTTTTTTCAATAAGATTTACCAGCAAATCAAAAGGGCCAGTAAAGCCCTCTAGTTCAATCTTTAAATTCATTTTTTAATTTCAAATTCTTAGCATATTGGATGGCAATTATGGTTTTAGCATCTGTAATTTCACCATTTAATACCATTTCCCATAAATCATCAATATTATATGATTTTGCAATGAGATTTTCATCTTCATCTTCTTCTAGTTTTGATTCTTTAAGCTCACTAGCTTTAAAAAATGATAATTTGTCATTGGTAAAACCAGGTGATGAGTGCATATTGAATAAAAAGTCTATTTTTTCTGGATAATAGCCAATTTCTTCTTGAAGTTCTCTTTTTGCAGCTTCGATTGGCACTTCGTTGCTTTCAACTAAACCTGCTGGTATTTCAAGGGTTACTTTATCAATTGCTATCCTATATTGTTTTACTAGCCATAACTTATTTTCACCATCAAAAGCTATTATTCCTACACCTTTTTGGTGATCAACGATTTCTCTTTTGGAATATTTTTTGTTATAAAGCTCAACAGTGTCGACTCTAAGTTTCAAAATTTTCCCATCGTAAATAGTATCAGATTTAATAGATTTTTCATAAAATTTATCTTCACTCATTTGTTAACTCCTGTGCCATTGTAAGCATTTCACTTGCAGATGCAATTGTTTTGTTAGTTATATTTACTCCACCAATAAGTCTTGCAATTTCCTCTACTCTATCTTTATTTTCGATCTTTTTTGTGCTTGAAATTGTAAAGTCACCTTCATCTTTCTTACTGATTAATAGGTGATTATTGGCCAAAGCTGCTATTTGTGGTAGGTGACTTATTGAAATTACCTGTCTTGTTTTTGAAAGATCAAGTATCTTTTCTCCTACTATTTGAGCCGTTCTTCCTGAAATTCCTGTGTCAATTTCATCAAATATCATGGTGTCAACATCATCAAAATCAGCAAAAATTTCTTTAAAAGCTAACATAATTCTTGAAATTTCGCCACCTGAAGCTGTATCTTGCAAAGATTTTAAATCTTCTCCCTTATTAGTTCTTATTAGAAAATCAACATCATCAAAGCCATTTGCCTCAATTTTGTCTTTTCTTGAAATTTTAATTTTTAACAGACCGTTTTTTATATTTAACTCTCTTATAGATTTATTTATCTTCTCTTCAATAATCTTACTTTTTTTGTTTCTAATTTCATGTAATTTAAGCGCATTTTTTTCTAATTTGCCATCAATTTCGTTTATGATTTTGTCAAGATTATTTTTTAAATCGTCAATTTCATTTAGTTCTTCTAATCTATTAGAAATATTATCATAGAAGTTTAATATATCTTCTATGCTGTGACCGTATTTTCTCTTTAGCTTAAAAATTATTCCCATTAAATCTTCAAGCTCTTGTTGTCGATAGGGATCACCTAAGAGATTTTCTTCGTATAAATCCATTTCAGAATATATATCGCCTATTTCATCATTTAATGAGGATAATCTATCGTAAAAAACACTTAATTTTTCATCAAGGTTTGTAAGAGCTGATAATTCTGTCATAGATCTATTTATCATTTCTGTTGCAGATATTGTATCATAATCAGATGAATCTAAAATGTTTTTCGAATTATCAATAGCTTCTCTAATCTCGTTTATACTGGTTAATTTTTTGTATTCCTCATCTATTTCATCTTCGTTAATATTTGATAAATCTACTTGGTCAATTTCAGAAATTTGATATTCTATTAGGTCGCGCTCTCTGCTAATTTCCTCATCAGTTAAATTCAAATTCTCAAATTTTTCTAAATATTCATTTCTTTGACCAACTAGTGATCTTATAGTTTTTTTTAAGTCAATGGTTTCTTTATCGTTTGAATAACTATCAATTAGATAGACGTAATTTGACTTATTCATAAAAGCATTTGAATCGCCTTGCTTATAAATATCAATCAAAATCGAGGCTATTTCTCTTAAACTTGTTAGATTTGCTATTCTTCCATTAATTCTAAGTGTTGATGATTTTTTTCCTATTGTTCTATTAATTATTAGCTTATTGTCATCTTCATCAAATATTATTGTGTTATCTTCTAAAATTTTTTTATTTTTTTCATCTAAGATAAATATTCCCTCAATAGTTGTTTTCTCAGAAAATCTACCGATAACATCTTTATTCACTTTTTTTCCCAATAACAAATTAATGGCTTCAAGTATTAGAGATTTTCCTGATCCAGTTTCTCCAGTAAGTACGTTAAAGCCATCTTCAAAAATTATATGATTTCTTTTTATAATTATAAAATTATCTATAAAAAGTTCTGCTAACATTATTTAACCATATCTCTAATTTGTTCTATTAGTTGATCTAAATGAGAATAGTCTTTTGGGCTTATAAAAATAGTATCTATGCCAGTTACCATTCCACCAACATTCTCTAATTTTGCATTTGTTATAAATTGTCCACATACAGTTGCACAATAAGATATTGTTTTAATTACACAAAGCTGTGCTGATTTTTCTACCGATAGCACTGATTCTTTGAATATTTTTTCCATTCTTTCATTTAAGGTATCATAAACTGTGTCAACAACTGTGTATTTATACTCATAATCATCTGTTTGTACTTTTGATATTCTTAGTTCTTTGATATCTCTTGATATTGTAGCCTGAGTTGCATCTACTCCGTGGCTTTTTAGCATTTTAGATAATTGACTTTGAGTTTTTACTTCATTGTTTTGTATGATATCAAGAATTAATCTTTGTCTTGTGTATTTTTTCATCTTCAATCCTTACATATCTCTTTTAGTTAAATAGTCTATTAGCTCAAGCAAAAAATCGTTATCATCAAAATCAACGATACTTAATCTTGCTATTTTATTTTCTTCTTCTAATAAATTTATAGCATCTTCTTTATCTAATATATTTAAAATATTTAATTCATCTTTGTAATTTTCTTCTAGCAAATCATCTTTGATCTGATATCCTAGGCCAATAGCTTTGGCATAGTTCTCTAATTTTATTAATTTATCTTCTGATAAATCCAATATTAGACCTGGACATACAAGGCTTGCCCTAAATAAATCGGCTGTTTTTCTGTCATAAACTTTAAAAATATAATCTTTGGTAGCTTCTATATCTTTTTTTAGATCCAAAACTTGGCCATCTAACATTCCTTTGTATCCTGCATGATCTAAAAGATATTTTGATGCTTTTATATATGAATTGTTCTTTAGAGAAATTTCAAAAAGCAAAGAAGCTGCTTCATTTAAAAGTGCATCCCCAGTTAATACTGCTATATCCTCGCCAAATTTTGTATGTACTGTAGCTTTTCCTCTACGAAGATCATCATTATCCATACATGGCAAATCATCGTGAACCAAAGAATAGGCATGAACCATTTCAAGAGCTAAAGCAAATAAAATATCAGTATCTTCTATTGTTTTTCCAAGCATCTTAAGAGTTTCTAAAAAAATAGATGCCCTTATCCTTTTTCCACCCTCCAAGGCATAATCCATAGGAGTTTCTAGATTATAATTTCCATTAAAATAAGTTTTTATTTTATTATCGATTATTGATTTGTTTTCATTAATTCTTTGTTCAAATTCAATATTATTCATCTATATCTATCACTTCAATTTTTGCCTTATAATCGTCTAGTTGCTCACTCAATTCTTTGTATAAATCTTGGGCTTTCTGGTAAATTTTTATACTTTCTTCTAAGTTATCTTCGTTATTTTCAAGTTTTGTCAACAAATCTTGCATTTGTTTATATTTATCATCAAATGATTTATCCATTATCAATAACCGCCTTTATGCTTCCATCTGAGAAAGTAATTTCAATTACTTCTCGATCTTTCACAGAGAATCGTGAATAAATTTCTTCGCCATTTTTATTTTTTATACTTATTTGTTTTTTTCTAAGTTCAATTAAATTTTTACTAGCTTCTAACCTAGCCTTGATAAGCTTAAGTTTCAATTTTTCATCTTTAAATCTATCTTGTATGTCTTTATCGATATAAGTCTTTAAAATCTTAATACTATTTTCTAATTCCAGAATTTTTCTATAAGGATTTTTATAGGATAAGTCTTTGGATAAAACATTCAATTTAAGTGTATATAAATTTATTTTTCTTTGAACAACAGCTTGGATTTGCCTTAAATATTTTTTATATTCGACTTCTATATCCAAATAATTCCTACTGATAAAAGAACCAGCTTCGGTTGGGGTTTGCAAAGACTTATCTGCTACTAAATCGATAAGAGTGGTATCGATTTTATGACCTATTGCCGAGATAATCGGAGTTTTTGCCTTAAAAGCAGATTCAATAATCTCTCTACTATTAAAAACAGACAAATCTATGTCTGAGCCACCGCCTCTAGTTATAACTATTGCATCTAAAGATAATTGATCTAAATACTCTATAGATTTACATATTTTGCTAACAGCTTTTTGACCTTGTACTTTTACTGGTAGTAATTTGATCTTAATATCGTTAGGTTTTTGATTAATGACAGAAATAAAATCAACAATCGCAGCGCCATCAATTGATGTAATTAAGCCAATTTTGTTGGGAAAATCTTTAATCTCTTTTTTATTATTTTCGTCAAAATATCCCTTATTATTAAATTCCTCTTTCATTTTTAAAAATTTAAGATATTGCTCTGATAGACCATCTTTGTCTACAGAATTGACTGCTATTGTTAGTCTTGAGGAATAATTATTTAATAATAGATTACCTTTAACAACTACATCCATGCCATTATTAAAATCAAGGCTAATATCACTAGTTTCATAATAATAAATGACGCAATCAATTATATCTTCATCTTCTTTTAATGAAAAATATAAGTGATTGCCATTATTTCTAATATTATAAACACTACCTTTGATATAAACTCTAGATAAAATCGGATCATGTTTGATGCTTGTTTTTATATATTCATTAAATTGTTTGACACTTAAAGCTTTTAACATTATGATCTTACAATTTTCCCTAAGACTGAATTAATTATTTGATAATCATTGTCGTTGCAATAAGTTTTAGCTAGTTCAACAGCTTCGTTGATAGATACTTGGTGAGGAATATCCATAAAATATATTTCGTTTACCGAAAGAAATAAAATGGATTTTTCAACTTTTGAAAGCCTATTGTATCTTTTTTTTAGATGGTTTTTGAGAATTTCTTCTATCTTTTCATAGTTTTCGTTGTATGAATTTATAGATTCTCTTATAAACGTTTCTTCTGATAAATTATGATTTTCTAAAACTTTGTCTAAATTTTCAATTTTATTAATGCTATCTTCGTAAATGAGCTTAAATATCCAGTCTCTTTGTGTCTTTCTATTCATTAGATTTCAAGTTTTCCCACATTAACATTTATGCGACCAACAGTAAGACCAGTCATAGATTCAATAACTCTTTTTACATTTTCTTGGATCTCTTTGACAATCTTTCTTACATTTACATTTTTGCTCAAATTTATAGTCAAATCGATATTAATTTTCTCGTCTAATTGATTTACAAGTGCTTTAGGTTCTAGGTCTTTGTGGTTAGTTGTTACAGATGAATCCTCTAAATTATAAACACCATTTACTTCTTTGCAGGCTCTTATAGCCAATTGCTCAAGTATTTCATTTGCTATTTTTACATTGCCATGTCTAAAAGAATTAGCCATCTATTTCTCCTTATACTCTTGATAAATAATCTCCAGTTCTTGTATCAATTTTTATAACATCACCCTCATTTACAAAGATTGGAACATTAATTACTGCTCCTGTTTCAACTGTAGCAGGTTTTGTAACATTTGTTGCTGTATCACCCTTGATTCCTGGTTCAGTTTCGATAACTTTTAATTCAACAAAATTTGGTGCATCGACATTAAATGGTTTACCTTGGTAGAATTTTATTTGAACAGAATCATTTTCTTTTACATATTTTATAGCTTCCTCAACAGCTTCATATTCAATACCAATTTGTTCAAAACTTTCTGGATCCATAAAATAATAAAGTTGTCCATCGTTGTATAAATATTGCATTTCTTTGGTTGAAATTATTGCGTTTTCAAATTTTTCATTTGGATTAAAAGTAACATCTTTTGTTCCCCCAGCCATTACTGATCTAATTTTTGTACGGACAAAAGCAGCTCCCTTACCTGGTTTAACGTGTTGGAAATCAATTACTTGATAAACATCATTATCATAAACAAAGGTAACACCTTTTCTTAATTCATTTGCAGATATCATAAATCCTCCTAATATTTTCTCACATTATTATACCATATTTTGTATTTTATTGGTACTAGAACTTATAAATATTTATGATTTTTATATAATAATTAGGAAATTATACAATATTAGGGTATAAAACTCTTATGAAAACTTTTGCTATTATTTCAGAATTTAATCCCTTTCATAACGGGCATAAATACATCTTAGAAAAATCAAAGAATATTTTAAAAAATTACACTGCCATTAGCTTAATGAGTGGTGATTTCGTCCAAAGAGGCGATCCAAGTATTATTGATAAATTTTCAAGGGCCAAATCTGCAATGTATGCAGGCTTTGATATGATTATCGAAATGCCAATCCACATTAGCTTGCAAGCAGCAGAATTTTTTGCTAAAGGTTCGGTTATTTTGCTTGATAAGATAGGAGTAAACTATCTTTGTTTTGGAATCGAAAATTTAGAAGCTAGTGATTTTTTGGAAAAATCTTATTTTTTGATAGAAAATAATGACAAACTTGAAAAACTCACTAGAAAAAATCTTGAGAATAAATCATTCGCAAAAGCCAGATATGATTCTATTGCTAGTTTACTTAATGATGATAATTTCATCTCTTCAAACAATATTTTAGCCTTTGAGTATATTAGGGCAATAAATAATATTAATTCAAATATTAATGCCCTACCAATAAAAAGAATCTCATCCCTAAATCAAGATGATTACTTGAGAGCAGATTTTATTTCATCCTCTACTGCTATTAGAAAAAATATTTATGGAGATTATAAGAATCATTTGCCAAAAGATTCTTATAATGAGATAGAAAATTTCAAAGACTTGTACAACTTTGCTAATTACGATTATTTTTATGAAATTTTCAAATTTCTATTATTGATAAAAGATAAAGATATGACAAATATTATTGGTTACGAAGAAGGACTTGATAATTATCTTAAAAAAATAGCTAATGAAGAAAAAGACATAAATTCATTTCTTGAAAGATCAACAAATAACAGATTTACTACTTCAAGAATAAAAAGACTAATGCTTAATTACATTTTGGAAAATACACAGAATTTCAACGACTTTGATATTAATTTTTATAAAGTCTTAGCATTTAATAAGAAATCAGAGCCTATATTAAGAAATCCTAATTTAAATTCATTTCTTTGTAAAAATGACAGAAAAAATCTATCTGAGTCTGATAAAATCATCTTGGATAAAATGATAGAAGCTTCAAATCTGTTTTCTTTAGCTACAGGTAGACCTTTAAACTTTGATTATACAAACAAGATTATAAAATTATAAAAAAAGTGATATCAAAATCTTTTACAATTTTTGATATCACTTTATATGTCTAATATTATATGTATTTTATTCTGGATCGATTGCGTCTACTGGACAAACAGAAGCACAAGTTCCACAATCTATGCAAGTATCTGCATCTATTACGTATGCATCATCTCCAGCTGAGATAGCATCTACAGGGCATTCACCTGCACAAGTTCCACAAGATATACATGTATCTGCTTCAATTTTATAAGCCATTGTATTACCTCCTAATTATTATATAGATAGTATACGATACTTATTCATTTTTGTCAATATTTGGTTATATTTATGCTAAATTTAGCAATTTTAAAGAAAATTTATTCATTTTGATAATGAATATCATTCTAATCTCCATGTATTTCTGACAAAGTAAAAGTTTTTTCAATTAGCTGGTCTTCATCATTTTTGATTCTAACTAGGCATTCCTCTTTTACGAAATCATTTTTAATTACAATTCCAGTTCCTTCATCGGTGATTATCTCGCTACCACATTTTGGCATGATTTTCTTTATTTCTTCGTAGCAATCTTCTTCAAATCCCAAACAACACATAAGTCTGCCACAAACGCCTGAAATTTTGTTTGGATCTAGGCTAATATTTTGATCTTTGGCAAATTTTATAGATAAGGGAGTAAAATTTGTAAGATGTCTAGAACAGCAACACTCTTGACCACATGAACCGTAGTGTTTTAATAATTTAGCGTGATCTCTAACGCCAATTTGCCTTAGCTCTATCCTGCTTTTAAATCTTGCTGCTAAATCTTTTACTAATTCTCTAAAGTCAACTCTATTAGCTGCTGTAAAGTAAAATGTTAGCTTAACTTTGTCCAAAGTATATTCACTTTTTACTATTTTCATATTTAATTTATAAAAGTCCGCTCTTTCTTGACAAATCTCCAAAGCTTCTTTAGCATCTAAGATATTGGTTTTTTGTTGTTCTAAATCCTTATCACTAGCAATTCTTATAATTTCTTTAAGTGTATTATTATGTTTGCTACTTTCCTCGTCTACTTTTAAAACAACTACCTCTCCAATTTCTAATCCATTATCACTATCTACTACAACTTTTTGTTTTAAGTGTAAATCTAAATTATTTGATGTATAGTAGTATATTTTCCCAGCTTCTATAAATCGAATACCAACTACGATCAAATTGCTACCTTCCTTTATTGTATATGTTAAAAATAATTTCTTCTATTGCCAAATCAAAATTTACATTATTTTTTAGTTCTAATCTAATATCGCTAATAAAATTAACAATTTCTTCTAACTGGTCAAAATTTAATTGACACAAATTAAAAATATTATATGAAAGTTCTTCGCATTCTAATTCATCACCATAGTATTTTTTATTAATAATAATTTTAAATATATATAAAAATCCATCTATAATTTCGTATTTCTCTTCTTTATTTTGAAAAAAATCTTTATTTTCATAAAATACGGCTATATTTTTTTTATAGACTTCAGAAATTATCATGGAAAGTTTTTCTAAATCAATATTTGATTTTTCTTCCTCAAAGCTTATTCTAATTATTTGGCACCTAGACCTAATAGTTGATAACAATAAATCTTTATTTGTTGTTGTAAATATAATAATATTATAACTTTTAAGATCTTCTAAGGTTTTTAGTAAGGCGTTGGATGCGATTTTATTCATATTTTGACTATGGTGTATTATGTAAATTTTAACCTTGTCATTTCTTGGCTTTAGATAGATATCTTTTATAAGATCTCTTATTGTATTAATATCTATTGTATCTAAGTTTTTGTCAATAACAAATAAATCAGGATTTAACTCTTTTTTTAAATTTATTCCATTTTTGCTAAATATTTTTTCTGCAAAATCATAAGCTTTAGATAAATTTTCTGATTCATTAATTCCTTCAAAAATATAAGCATTTGATAATAAATTATTATTTATTTGTTCTTGTAAAATCCTCATAGTCTAATGTATTGATCCACATCGACTACAAAAATTGTTGCACCACCAACTGTGATATCTATAGGCACTGTATTTGTTAATAGAGAACTTTCTGATGATGGATTAATTATTGTAGTAGTTGTATTTCTTCTCTTACAATTAGATTCAATAATATTTAAAACTTCCTTTAGTTGATCTTCTTCAACACCTATCAAAAGAGTGGTATTTCCTTTTTTTAGAAATCCTCCTGTTGTTGAAAGTTTTGTAACTCTATAAGAATGTTCAGTAAGAGCGTCCATCAAAAAATTTACGTCAGCATCTTGAACTATTGCTATTAATAATTTCATATTAATCCTCCAAAATTTTATATATCAAGCTTAAAACATTATCTGTAACTTCATCAATACTTAAACTAGCATCAATTTTTACAATATCTTCTTTAAATTTTTCTGCCATATCCAAATATGCATCAAAAATATCTTTATGAAATTGAAAATCTTCATTTTCTAGTCTATCAGCAGAAAAATTTGCTCTTTTTCTAAGTAAAGCTTCTTTATAATCGATGTCAAAAAATATGGTTATGTCAGGTTTTATGCCATTTGTTGCAAAATTATTTATTGCTTGTACTTCTTTTATACCAAGTTTTCTGCCAACACCTTGATATGTCAAAGAACTTAGAACGTATCTATCAGAAAAAATAATTTCACCTTTGTTTAGTAAGGGCTTGAATTTTTCTTCAACCAATTGAGCACGACTTGCGGCAAATAACAAAGCTTCGGTTTTATCAGCCATCTCTTTATTATCATTGTCGATTATAATATCTCTAATTTTTTCTGATATTTTTGTTCCACCTGGTTCCCTAAAGACATTTACTTTGTAACCTTGATTAGTTAATACTTCATTTACTTTTTTTAGTATCGTAGTTTTGCCTGAACCATCAGGTCCTTCAAAAACAATAAATTTCCCATTCATAGATATATTATATCAGATTAAAGGAAAGTTTTTCAATATTATACAATTATATCATATTAAATTATTAGAATATTTATATTAATTTGTTGACAATATTTATAAATTCTACAAATAAAAAAAGACCCTAAGGTCTTTATCTTTTGATGATTAATTTTCTTCTTCTTGCTCTGTTTCACCAACAGTTGGTACGTCAGCTGCGCTTGTTTCTTCAGTTTCTTCTGAAATTTCTTCTTCACTAACTTCTTGTAATGAGCAAATTACTTCATCTTCTTCTCCAAGAATAGTAATATTTTCATTGGCAAAAATATCAAGA